>Ga0182027_10002637_pt1 | contig 28912 bp, 31 predicted proteins | sample 712E1DmetaG_FD_121300 | JGI IMG/M metagenome (GOLD analysis project Ga0182027, IMG submission 121300) | Permafrost microbial communities from Stordalen Mire, Sweden - 712E1D metaG (Illumina Assembly) | ecosystem: Environmental > Terrestrial > Soil > Wetlands > Permafrost | place: Sweden...
AACCTTGAGCAAGACCATCCCCTCTATAGGCGGATATGTGGCAGGCAGGAAGGATTTGATCACCTACCTGCGCCATGCCAGCCGGGCGTATATCTTTTCCGCCGCCCTGCCGCCCGCCCAGACGGCAGCCGCCAACGAAGCCTTCAAGGTGATCCTGGACGAACCCTGGCGTATCGAGAAATTGAATCACAACTCGCAGCTCTTCATCAACGGACTGAAATCCGCGGGATTCGATACGATGCTGACCACGACGGCCATCGTGCCGGTGCTATGCGGCTCGGACGAGCAGGCTTTCATCATGACACGCGAAGCCCAGCGCCACGATGTGTTCGTTATGCCGGTGGTTTCGCCCGCCGTGCCGGAAGGCTTGGCGCGGCTGCGCGCGACCGTCACTGCAGCACATGAGCCAAGCGAGATCGAACGCGCAATCGATGTGATCGCAACCGCGGGGAAACAAATCGGGATCATTTAAGGGATCGGCGGGAAATTGGGAATTGAGAATTGGGAATCGGGAGTCGGGTGATAAAATTCATCCGACTCTTTTCATAAAACTAAAAGTCGCAAAATATTCAAGGCAGGAAAAACTATGGAAGATATCATAATTTCAAGTGTACGTGAGCTCATGAAAGTCATTGAGGACGATACCATTATAAGTAAAGGAATTCCTTTGACCAAAGCCCGATTGTATCGCGGCGTTCCAAATAACAACAAGCATAAACTAATACCTGCTATAGGACGAAATTGGAAAGGAACATCAAAGGTATTACAGGGTTTCGAAATAGGAACCTTAGATGAATTCAAGAAACGGGCTATTGCTCATCTCGATTATCGTCCTTCAAATAACTGGGAATGGTTAATGCTTGGACAACATCATGGATTACCAACGCGGTTGCTAGATTGGACTACAAATCCACTTGTTGCTCTATATTTTGCATGCGTTGGCGCTGATCACTTGTCTGTCGATGGGGCTATTTATAGAAGAAGAGGTGATAAACAATTTCGTTCTGAGGCCTTTACTGACTCAACAATTCCAAGTCCATTTGAGATTAGCGAAGATTATTTCATTCTACCTCCCCATATTTCTCCAAGGGTTACTGCTCAAGCATCAGCGTTTACTATAAGTAAGAACCCCATTGAGCCATTAGGAATAATTTTGAATGATAAATATTCTACGAATGATAAACTTATGGTAAAAGCAGACTCAAAGAAAAAATTGTTGATACAACTTAGCGATCTAGGAATAAACGCTGCATCGCTTTTTCCTGGATTAGACGGTATATGTGAACAAATCAAGCAAGAAAATATTAATGTTTTGTTCCCGCAATTAAATGAATAGAGACTAACATGCGTTTAACCGGTAAACGAATTGCAATTTTGGCCGCGGAAGGTGCCGAAGATTTGGAGTTCTACGTTCCGCTGATGAGGCTTCAGGAAGAAGGGGCAGAGGTACTCGCGGCAGGTTTGGATCTCAAGCCCATGCATGGCAAGAATGGATTAGAGATCACTCCAAGCGCAAAGATCGATTCGCTCAATAGCAATGAACTATTTGGATTGGTTATCCCCGGCGGCTGGGCGCCCGATAAATTGCGACGCCATTCGGTCGTGACGAATCTGGTCAAGGAAATGAATGCGGCGCATAAACCCATCGGCATCATTTGTCACGGTGGGCTGGTGGCGATCTCGGCGGGTATCGTGCGAGGGCGGCGCGCAACGGGTTCGCTCGGCATCAAGGATGACCTGGTCAATGCCGGAGCAACCTGGGTGGACGCGCCTGCCTTTCGTGACGGCAATCAGGTTTGGGGTCGGGTTGTGGCGGATATCCCCGATTTCTGCCGTGAATTGGTGGCGATGCTGGTGGAAGCAAAGAACGGTTAATAAAACATAATCCGTCGAAGTTAAAAATAAAAATCGAACCCTCAAGAGAAGGTTCGATTTTTATTAAAGTTATTCGGCTCTTCCGTTTCAAGCGGGATTCATCCACAGATTTCGCAGATTCCACAGATAAGGAAAAATATCTGCCGATCCTTAAAGCCTGATACTTGCCCGTTAAAAACGGCTGAGCCAGTTATTCTTTACGCTTTTTCTACGGCGGTTAGTCGCGTGAGCATCAGAACTGTGATGACGCCTGCCGCGACATGCATGACCATCAAGGTGATGGCATAGGGCCAACCCGCGCCGGGAAAGGGCATCGAGGCGGCCGCGATATCCGGCAAAAAGCTGATGATCAGAAAGACCACCGAAATAATAAGATAGGTTAGTACGGGTTTCCTGGCAAAACGCCCAACCAGCGCAAACACCAGGACCGCCGCCGTACAAAGAACGAGGGTCAGAACAATGGGCAGCATGAGCATTTCAAGGCCCGGGGCGTAGGGCGGCGGCAAAACCAGGCGCGCCAGCGCGCGTACAAGTAGGACACCCAGGATGGAGGCCAGTACGGTTAATGGACCTGCCCACCAAAGTTTTTTCAATTGAACGGATGAAGATAAGAAAGACATGATCGATTACTCCTTTGGGATAAATGAAACCCTTCGCCAAAATTTGTAGTAACGGCTTAAGCCGTTACTACATCTCTATATGTTGACTTTGAAAATTGGCGAAGGATTGATGAACAAGATTGGCATTAATCACCCATACGCAGGATAATCCGCCCGCGCCCATGTCCGGTTTGGCTCAGTTCATGCGCCTGCGCGGCCTCCGCCAGCGGAAACACCTTCCCCACCACAACTTTGAGTTGCCTGGCTTCGATCAATTCCGAAATCCGCTTTAGGTTTTCCACAGGGGCGCGGCCTGCACTCAGAGCTTTTACATTCTGGGCCTTGCCGGCATCCGCTGCCAGCCGGCCTGCAACCGTGACATACACGCCGCCGGGACGCAGCACCTGCCATGAACGTTCAGGCAGATCGCCGCCTACCATGTCGATGACAACATCCATAGCGTGCAGGACCGTTTCGAAACGCGCCGCTTGATAATCAATCACCTGCTCCGCACCGAGCGAACGGACAAATTCAAGGTTGGAGGCCGAGGTGGTACCGGTCACGTGCGCACCTTTCCAACGTGCCAATTGCACGGCATACAGTCCCACTCCACCTGCCGCGCCGTGAACCAGGACATGCTGTCCGGCCTCGACCTTGGCGGTATCGATCACGGCTCCCCAGGCGGTAAGAGCACCTATCGGAATGGCAGCGGCTTCTTCAAAAGTAAGTCCCGCCGGCTTGGGGAATATCTCGTTCGTTTTCGCAAGTGCATATTCGGCATACGCGCCGCTAACGAGGCCATAGACCTCATCACCTTTTTTGAAAGCCTTCACATCTGCGCCGGCAACTTCAACGATCCCCGCGCCTTCCAAGCCGGGAGTCCATGGGAATGTGAGCGGCATGAATTGTTTGGCTGAGCCGGAGCGAAATTTCCAGTCCACAGGGTTGACACCGGCTGCTTTGAGATGGATCAACACCTGATCGCTCGGAACCTGGGGAACAGGCGCCTGTTCCAAGACCAGCTTCTCAGGGCCGCCATAATCATGTACACGAATCACCTGCATTGTATTTTTAGGCATGGCAAACCTCCGCGTGGTTAATCATTCGTTTCCGATTAATATCCAAGTTCTTCCTTTACCAATACTATTGTAATCCGTCCTGGTACGACTTCACGGTTGACGATCAAGGTTTTGCCAATGGCGCTATGAACACCCAGGACCGCCAGCAAACGCTGATCCTCCAATGGATAGCTATATTCCTCGATGCGCCGGAAGCCTTCATCCAGGTCCCTGACCAGTTTTTGCGCGCCCACGACCCAGATCACTTTGGCCGAGCCATAGGCATAGGCGCCCAATTGACTGCCGCCGAAGGAGGAGGTCATCACCTGACCATTTTCGGTGATGGCCTGCACACTTCCGATGATGGTATCGGGGCTGGCGCGCAGTCTGCGGATCTGATCGCCCTGGGTCTTGCGGTCAAGGGCCATCATCTTTGGACGCACGGCATTATAACGACCGGACTTATCGAACTCATCGAACAGACCCAGTTTCTCGAGGGTCTTGGACTGATTGGTATAAACTTCCGCGTTTTGAGGCACCAAGTCGAGAACCAGCTTCTTCGCCTCTGCGCCGTTCTCAGCGATCAACACGTGCATCCCGTTGGCTTCCAGCGCTTGGGCAGTACGTTGAATCTGCCCATCGCTTGCCAGGTGCGCAAATTCCTTGTTTGGACTTAGAGTTGCAGCTTTCACTAACATAAACATTTACTCCTGTTAACGATCTTATTGCGAGCGGCAATCTCATGGTACGGAACCCATGAGATTGCCGGTTTTCGCAGTCTTAACTCAGAATCTTCACAGCACTGCCCCAGTTCGTGCCCAGCGTGCCTTGCAGGATAATATGCAAAAACTGCATGGCTTCGATCTGGCGGGCACGCTGCAATGGGCCAGTATCGATCGGGCGCATGCCACCGTCTTTTACCAATTGAGCAACCTTGTTTTTTGCATCCAGATCGTCGCCGGCAATGAACACATCCAACTGCTGACCGGCCACCTGCCCGGCTATGAGCGTGCCTGCAAAGGTGGTGTTGAAAGCTTTCACTACTTTGGCGCCCGAGGCAATGGCTTTGGCAACATCCTCTGCCGAGGATGAATCGGGCGCGGTGACAAGTCCGTCATAGGTGGAATTCAAGGGGTTGGCGATATCCACCACAACCTTGCCGGCCAGCTTCGCACCCAATTGCTTGACGATTTGGATATTCGTGCCATACCACAGCGCCAGCACAACCAGGTCGCCCAGCTTTACATCCTCAAGGCTCGCCGTGAGAACCTGCGCGCCTTTCTTTGCAAAAGCCTTTACCTCTGCAGCAGTCTTCTGCGCCGCTTCAGGCTTTGCATCCACAAATGTGACCGAATGCCCACCCGCAACCGCACGCGTCCCTATGCCTTTGCCCATATTCCCCGCCCCAATGATCGTTACGTTCATCTTGACTCTCCTTGTTATTTATGATATTATACAGTTGTGTTCTAAGCAACAGATGTTGCATAGCTTACTATTCTTACCCACGCAAGTCAACCATCAAAAGGGTGGATTTGTTGGATAAGCAACACTGGAGACAAAATGTTGCCCACCGAAGAAAAACTCGATCCCCGCGTCAAACGGACCCGCGCTTTGATCCTGCAATCCTTTGAAAGCCTGATCGCCGAAAAAGGATTCGAGACCATCTCCGTGCAGGATGTGACCGATAAAGCGCAGGTTAACCGCGCCACGTTTTACGCGCACTTTTCCGATAAATACGCATTGCTCGATTATTCGATCAGCCAGAAGTTCATGCAGGAAATCGAAAAGCGAATGCTTAACACCTGCCACTATACTCATGACAATTTACGAAATCTGATCCTGGCGGTCTGCGATTTCCTCTTTCATCTCCACAGCGATTGCGCCCAGCCGCACCAGCAATTCGAGTCACTGGTGGAAGGCACGATCAAAAAACAAATCTTCAATTTGCTTTCCCACTGGCTGGAGCAAACCCAGCCAAAAGTTCCGACCGAAATCCCTGCCACGGTGGCCACATGGGCCATCTATGGGCTGGCCTCCCTCTACAGTCACAGCAAAAAGCGCCCCGCCCTCGATCAGTTCGTGGACGACGCACTTCCGCTGGTTGCAGTGAATCTCGAACAATTTACCTAAATCCTTCCGTTATAATAGGGGTATGTTCATTGATGAAGCAGAAATCGAAATCAAATCTGGAAAAGGCGGCGATGGCATGGTGCATTTCCATCGCGAGAAATTCGTCCCGCGCGGTGGCCCGGACGGAGGCGACGGCGGAAAAGGCGGCGATGTAATCCTGGAGGTCAGGGCGAGCCTCAACACATTGCAGGCCTTTCGGCACATTAATCACTATTTTGCCAAGGACGGCAAGAATGGCGGCCCCAATAACATGTCGGGAAAATCGGCAGACGACTTGATCGTGCTCGTCCCGCCCGGCACGGTCCTCCACGATGCAGACACAGGCGAATTCATTAGTGATTTAACCCATGCGAATGAACGCTTGATCCTTTGCAAGGGCGGGCGCGGCGGACGCGGCAGTCAACATTTCGCGACTTCACGCAATCAAGCTCCGCGCACCGCGGAAAAAGGCGAACCGGGCGAAGCGAAGCGCCTCAAACTGGAATTGAAATTGATCGCCGATATCGGCCTGATCGGTGTGCCGAACGCCGGCAAATCCACATTGCTATCGGCGCTGACCAATGCCAAGCCGAAGATCGCGCCCTATCCCTTCACCACGCTCGAACCGAATCTCGGTGTGGCGGATATTGACGATGACACCAGTGTTGTCCTTGCGGATATCCCCGGCCTGATCGAGGGCGCATCGAACGGCGCGGGACTCGGTCACGACTTTTTGCGTCACATTCAAAGAACGCGCGTGTTGATCCATCTACTGGACGGATTATCCAATGATCCCGTCGCGGATTACAGCCAGATCAACAGCGAGCTGGCATTGTTCGATCCCAACCTTGCAAAGAAACCGCAGATCGTGGCATTGAACAAGATCGATCAGCCGGAAGTTCAGGAACGGCTGGCAGAAATCCAAAAGGTGATGAAAAAGAAGAAAGTCGAATTCATCACCATCTCGGCCCTGGCGCGCACGAATACCCGCGAGTTACTGCTCAAAGCCGCAGAGAAATTGAGCGAGGCCCCGGCGCTGGAAGAAACCGAAGCGCCGATGCACGTTTATCGTCCGAAAGAGGATGCGAAGGATTTTCACGTTACGCGTGAAGGCACACACGAATGGCGGCTATCCGGCGCGGGCATCGAGCGCTCCGCCTCCATGACGTATTGGGAACACGATGGTTCCGTGCGCCGCTTCCAGAAAATCATGGAAGCGCTGGGCGTGGATGAGGCGCTGCGCAAAGCAGGCGTCCAGGGAGGCGATACCGTGGCAATCGGCGATTACGAATTGGAATGGCAGGAATAAAATTAGACATGTCTGTTTCTGAAATTGTTTTAAATGAGCTGGAAAAAGTGGCCGGCACAGACCAGGTGCACAAGGATTTAAACCTGGACCTGTTCGGCGAAAAAATCCTTGATTCCTTCGGGACCGTGGAGCTGATCGTGGCGCTCTCCGATTCGTTCGGCATCGAAATTTCCCCCGGCCAAATCGACCGCGAGCTATGGGCCACCCCACAAAAGATCATCGCCTACTTTGAAGAACGAGTCAAATCCGCATGAGCCGCACGCCGCACCTGACCGCCGCGCTGATCTCCATTTTTACCCTGCTCGCAGCGGTGATCGGGTTTAATTATTACGCTCAAGCGCTTGAACGCCGCGATGTGAATGCTCTGATCCCGTTGAACCTGGCGCAGATGGAAAACGGAGTCGCATTACAACGCGCCGCGCTTCAAAAACCGGATATCCTGATGGTATACGGCAGTTCGGAATTGACACTGGTTTCCACGCCCTATCAGGCAAACCAATTCTTCTCAAAATATCCAACCGGCTTCACGGTGGTGGATGTTGCCAGCCTGGGGGTATTGTCTGTCACACTGGCACAGGAATTCGCAGCCCTGGGTCCCGACCTGCGCGGGAAGAAGATCGTTCTTTCCATTATGCCCGGCTCATTCTTCCTAAATAAAAAATATTTCATCGAAAATAATCCCGAGCATGACTTTGCAATGAATTTCTCACGCCTGCGTACGTACGAAGCGCTCTTCAGCCCATATCTCAGTTTTGGCATCAAGAATGAAATCTCCCAAAGTTTATCGGATTTTCGCAGTACGATCCGAAGCGATCCTTTTCTAACCTTTGCCATTGACCAGACCTCCAGCACCTCGATCAATCATCACATCATGTATTACCTCATCTGGCCGCTGGGTGAACTCCAAACGGAAATCCTGCGGCTACAGGATCACTTCGAGGTGATCCTCTATATTTGGACACATGCCATCGATCCCAATGTGCAGAAAGTTCCCCAGTCCATTGACTGGAATGCCACCCACCAGAACGCACTGGCGGAGCAGATCAAAAATACCAGCACCAATCCCTATGGCGTGGAAAATTTCATGTGGTGGTATTTCGACAGGATTTCCCTGCCTGAGCCAACAGGCTCAAACGACGATCTATATAAAAGGACTTTGCTCAATTCCCAGGAATGGACCGACTTCAAAATCCTTTTGATCGTCCTGCAACAACTGGGCGCCAAGCCATTGATCTTGAGCCGCCCGTTGAATGTTCCCTTGTGGGAGGTGATGGGCGTCACCGAGAACACACAGGACATCTTCTACGATAAACTTCATTCGGTTGCCGATCCGTTCAAGATGCCGTTGGTGGACTTTCGCCAATACGACCACGACAAGTATTTCAGCATAGACCAGGGTTCACACACCAGCCGCGATGGATGGGTCTACATGGATCAAATTCTGGACGCCTACTATCACGGACAACTCCAGCCATGAGATCAACGCCGCATCTTTATTCCGGGATCATCGCGCTTCTCATCTTGATCGCAGCAGGTATTGGGTTCGATGTTTATGCCCGCTCGCTAGAGCACAATACTGTCAACGCCCTGGCTCCATTGGATTTGAACCAAACCATCAACGGAAACGCCTTGCAGCGAGCCGCGTTAACCCAATCCGATCTCCTGCCCGTTTACGGAAGTTCAGAGATCACGATGATCGACACCCCCTACGACGCTGAACAATTCTTCTCGACCTATCCTACGGGTTTCACGGTATTCGATGTGGCGAATTTGGGCGCGGCCTCGCTCACAATGGCACAAGACCTGGCTGCACTCGGTCCGGATCTGCGCGGAAAGAAAATCGTCATCTCATTCTCGCCGGCGACCTTCACAATGAGCAAACTTCCACCGGATTATTATGCCGGTAATTTTTCGCCTCTGCATGCGTACGAAATGATCTTCAGCCCGTATCTCAGCACGGCATTGAAAATTGAGGCCGCGAAACGCATGTCGGAATTTCCAGACACGTTGAAAGATGATCCATTCCTCCACTTCGCGATCATCCAAATGACGAGAACCTCCAGGGCGAACCGCATCCTCTATTATCTGGCCTGGCCGCTGGGCGAAGTCGAAATCATGACCATGCGCCTGCAGGACCATGCGGAAGTTCTATCCTACCTGTGGTCGCATCCAGTCAACCCTGAAATAAAAAAGACCCCGCAGACGATCGATTGGTCTGCTGCATTCTCAGCCGCGCTGGAGGAACAAAAACAGCACACGCTCAACAATCCACTGGGGATCGAGGACGACCGTTGGTGGTGGTACCAGCATGTCGTAACGGATCCCATTCCGGCGGGTTCGGAAGATAAAAATTTCATCAACCGGGTCGAAGGACATCCGGAATGGACTGATCTTGATATTCTCTTACGCGTCCTGCAGGAACTGGGCGCGCAACCGCTGATCCTGAGCCGCCCCATGAATGTTCATCTGTGGGAAGCGCTTGGGGTATCCCAACAGGCGCAGAATACATACTACGCCAAATTAAACGATAGCGTAAATCAATATCACATGCCGCTGGTGGATTACCAGCAATACGGCACGGATATTTATTTCAGCATCGACCAGGGAGCACACACCAGTCGTTATGGATGGGTTTATGTGGATCAAACGCTTGACCAATTTTTTCACAACAATATACACTAATCCGACCGGGCGCGTCGTTCTGCTGACGCTGTATTACCTCGCCATCATCGCAGGGTTGATCCTCATGTACGGCCGGGGCAACTTTACGACGCCCAAATTTGTCTATCAGGGATTCTAATGAACCTGATCGAACAGATCGACCAATGGAGTCGAAAGACGCCGGGGCGTAACGCGCACATCAGCGACGGACAAACTTTGACGTACGCGGAATTGACACAGCGATCCAACGCGCTGGCCGAATCGCTGTCAAAACAATTGCCCGCCGATCATTCCCCGATTGCCGTACAAGGGCACAAAGAGCCGGAGATGCTGATCGCATTTCTAGGTATAGTGAAATCCGGCCATCCTTATATTCCTTTGGACAGCTCGCTGCCCTCGCAACGCGTGGAAACGATCCTGGAAACAGCAAAAGCAGCCATGCTGCTTACGCCCGATCAAGTTAAAGAGCTGGTCAAGCCATCGCAGGCAGATCCATCCACCCACTCAATCCACCACCCTGCTCCGGAGGATGCGTGGTACATCATCTTCACGTCCGGAAGTACCGGCGAGCCGAAAGGCGTGGTGATCACCTGCGGCTGCCTCGAAAGTTTCATCCACTGGATATCCTGCGAGCATGACTTTGCTGAAGGAGCAGAAACATTTCTCAACCAGGCCCCCTTCTCATTCGATCTATCCGTAATGGATTTGTATGCGAGCCTGGTCAGCGGCGGCACGCTCTTCAGCCTGACCAAAGACATGATTGCCGATCCGAAAAGATTATTCCAAGTTCTACGCCATTCGGAAATCAGCTGTTGGGTTTCAACGCCATCGTTTGCCCAATTTTGTTTAACCGAACCGGCATTCAAAGAGCAAATGATCCCTCAGGTGAAGAAATTCTGGTTTTGCGGCGAGACCCTCGCGCCGGAAGTGGCCGGCAGTTTGCTGGAGCGCTTTCCAAAGGCGGAAGTTTGGAACACCTACGGGCCAACGGAAGCCACGGTTGCAACCACATCCATTCGCATCACGCAAGAAATCATCAAACGGTACAGCCCATTGCCAGTCGGCAAACCCAAGCCTGATTGCGAGATCCATATCCTCGAGAACGGAGCCGATGTCAAGAGCGGGGAACGAGGCGAGATCGTCATAGCCGGGCCAAACGTCAGCGCAGGGTACATCCATCGCCCCGATTTGACGGAGCGCGCATTTTATCAAGTCAACCACATGAGGGCCTACCGCACCGGCGACCTGGGTCATTACCAGGATGGATATTTGTTCTTCGATGGACGCATGGATTTTCAAATCAAACTGCATGGCTATCGCATCGAGATCGGCGACATTGAAAACAACCTGCATGCGCTGACCAGCGTGCGTGACGCGGTGGTCATCCCAATCATGAAAAATAATAAAGCAGATTATTTAGCGGCGTTCGTGGTGCTCAAAGAGCGGATGAACAAATCGGATTTTGAAATCACGCGCACCTTGAAGCGCGAACTGGGCGGACGCCTGCCTGATTATATGATCCCGCGCAAATTCATTTTCGTGGAGCAATTCCCAATGACCCATAACGGCAAAGCCGACCGTCGCAAATTAGCGGAGGGGCTCAAATGATTCCGTACACCAGTTTTCTTTACTTCGGCATTTTACTGATCTACATTGTGATCCCCGCCCTCATCGTTGGCTTCTTCAAGCGCATCTCAAAGATCTGGCTTGTGGCAGCGACCGTCGTGATGCTGGTCATTCAATATTATGTTCCCCAGAACATCACAAAATCCATATCGGTCAATGAAATAGAACTCGTCGCGATCTACGCAGTTCTGCAATGGCTGATCGCGATTGTGTTTTTGCTAATCCGCAAGCACGGAAAAAACCAAATTGCATTTTATGCGGCAGTGTTATTAAGCCTATTGCCTTTGCTGGCGGCGAAATTCATTCCGCTGTTCCAACCCGATTATCAGGTTTTCTTTTTGGGATTATCGTATATTACGTTCCGAAGCCTGGATGCCATCATCGGCGTACACGATGGAATGATCACCTCACTCCCGCCGATCCAATATCTGACCTTCCTGCTATTCTTCCCCACCATTTCATCCGGACCGATTGATCGCTATAAACGATTCGAGGAAGATTGGAAACGCGAACGCACGCGAACTGAATTTTTCTCCGATCTCGATGGGGCCTTCCAGCGCGTCTTTACCGGCTTTCTCTATAAATTCATCCTGGCGGCGCTGATCAAACAATATTGGCTCGACCCGATGTCGCAGGGAAATAATCTTTTGCACATCGGCTCGTATATGTACGCATACACCTTTTACTTGTTCTTTGACTTTGCGGGTTACAGCGCCTTCGCGGTTGGGTTAAGTTATTTGTTCGGCATTCACACACCGGAAAATTTCAACCGTCCCTTCCTTTCACGCGATATTCGCGACTTTTGGAATCGCTGGCACATGAGCTTGTCGTTCTGGTTCCGCGACCACATTTACAACCGCTTTGTTTTCACGGCGCTAAAAAATAAATGGTTCAAGAATCGCTATACCGCGTCGTATGTGGGCTACGTCATCACGATGGGATTGATGGGGCTTTGGCATGGCACAGCCTGGCATTACATTGTTTATGGTTTATATCACGGAGTTTTGTTAGCACTCACGACCTGGCTGGATCGCCGCTTCAAAGGGAACCGCCTGCTCAACAGCAAGGCATTCATCTGGCAAGCCGCATCCATTCTATTGACCTTCCACCTCATTGCAATCGGATTGTTGATTTTCTCCGGACGATTGTTTTAATTGATGCAAATCCAACCTTCCAGCTCCTCACGTCGAAGCCGGTTGATCGAAGTCGCCGCGCTGTTTTTGCGGCTGGGGTTCACTGCCTTTGGCGGTCCCGCGGCACATATCGCCATCATGCGCGATGAAGTTGTCAAGAAGCGCAAATGGATCACCGAACAGGAATTCCTCGATCTATTCGGCGCGGCAAATCTAATCCCCGGTCCCACATCCACGGAAACAGCCATTTATCTGGGCTATCGCCGCGTCGGCTGGATGGGTCTCGTATTAGCTGGCATATGCTTTATTTTTCCCGCGATGGTGATCGTTCTCGCCTTAAGTTGGGCCTATGTTCAATATGGGACAACTTCGTGGGCAAGCGGCATTCTTTACGGCATCATGCCGGTGGTCATGGCAATCATCGCTCAAGCACTATGGGGATTGGGAAGGAAAGCCATCAAAAACTGGCTGACCGCCATCATCGGTCTGTGCGCGGTTGGCCTTTATCTGCTGGGTGTAAACATCCTGATCATTCTTCTGCTGGCCGGCCTGGCAGCAATGATCAGCGGGAATCTTTCGAGAATGAAAGACATCCCAATGGCCGGGTTTCTTTTGCCGATTGCGGGATTAAATCTTTTGACGACTTCCGCCCCATTCAGTCTAACCCTCTTATTCCTTAACTTTCTTAAAATCGGCGCGACGCTCTACGGAAGCGGTTATGTTCTATTGGCATTCCTGCGCGCCGATTTCGTGCTCCACCTGGGCTGGCTGACCGATAAACAATTGATCGACGCGATTGCGATCGGTCAAATCACGCCGGGGCCGCTTTTCACCACAGCCACATTTATCGGTTATTTGCTGGGCGGCTTGCCAGGCGCGATCATCGCCACACTGGGAATTTTTCTGCCATCGTTCATTTACGTTGGCATCAGCAGTCTGTTCATCAAACGGATACGGGATTCGCAATGGGCTTCCAGCTTTTTGGATGGAGTCAACGCCGCATCCCTCGGACTGATGCTGGCGGTTTCCATTCAAGTAGCTTCCACCGCCCTGATCGATCCACTTACCATCGGCGTGGCCGTAATCTGCCTTATCATCCTGATTCGATTTCAAACGAATTCCACATGGCTGATCGCGGGCGGCGCATTGATTGGACTGCTTCATACCATATTATTGTAGAGACGGTGTAGAGACGGAGCAATGCTCCGTCTCTACAAATTTCAACAAAATATGTTTTTATTTCTCTGCCAACACAAACTCACCAAAAGCGATCACAACCAACGTGGCGATCAAAGCCAGAATCCAAGTTGCACCCGCAAGCAACTCAGTTTGCGATTCGCGTTGTTCCACCTCGCGCATATTGCGTCCGGCCACGACAAAGCCATTATTATATGGCACAACCACCGATGCGATGCGCACATCCGCATTCGGCTGCCACGTGACTCGATTCTCACCCGTCTGTTTGGCGCTATCTAATGCGCCCGTAGGATAATCGGGTAATTTTCCGCTCAATAAGCCGGAACCTGCCACTGCTTTGCCGTTCCCATCATAAATATCAATAAAGGGCGCAAGGCTGTATGACATCTCAACTTTGGAACCTGAGATCACCGAATCGAGCGCTGCTCCGTTGTTCAATGCAGAAGCTGTATCTTCCACCATTTGAATTTGCGGGTCATTCAAGCCCTGCCGCAAAGCCTGTTGAACCGCTGCATAAGCCAGCGCGCAAAACGCCGTGATCACAACCGCAAAGGGAAGCCAGATCTTGATCGTGTTTTTTATTTTGCTCATAACGATTTCCTTTCAAGCCCAAAGTATAAATCACCCGGCCTCTCATTCCCTTGCAAAGACTATCTGAAATAGAGAGACCTTAAAGGTCCTGCAAGGCCTTTAGGGTCTCTCTGTTTTTTCATAGATCTCGGAGATTTTAGAAATCTCCGAGATCTGAAGACAAACTACTTCGTGCTTTTCGCTTTCTTCTCGACCGCTTCTTCGCGTCCCATTGCATCCATCACGGCGACCGCCGCGACCTGAACAATGTTGTTGACCTCATCGCCGGTTTGCAACACATGGATCGGCGCGCCCATGCCCAGCAGAATCGGGCCAATGGCTTTGGCCTTTCCAAGCCGCGCCAACAATTTATATGCAATGTTGGCAGACTCAAGCGAGGGGAAGACCAATACATTCGCGTCTTTCACGGCGCTGAACGGATAACGCGTTTCCACAATTTCAGCGACAACGGCAGTATCGGCCTGCATCTCGCCGTCAACCGCCAATCCGGGCTGGCGGGCTTTGACCAATTCAACGGCTTTCCGCACCTTGTCTGAGAGCGGATGCGGCGTGGAACCGAAGTTGGAGAACGACAGGAAGGCTACGCGCGGGGTAAGCTCGAGTCGCCTCGCAAAGTCCGCAGCCAGGCAGGCAATCTCAGCCAAATCCTCCGCGCTTGGGTCAATGTTGACCGTCGCATCGGTGAAGAGATAGACCTGATCCTCGACGATCATAATGTAAACGCCTGCGGCGCGCGCCACACCTTCTGCCGTATGATGGATTTGCAAGGCAGGCCGAATGACCTCGGGATAATCATAGGTCAAGCCGCTGACAAAAGCATCCGCATCGCCCATCTTGACCATGAGCGGGCCAAACACATTCGACTCGCGCACCTGCTTGACTGCCTCCGCCATCGTAAGGCCCTTGCGGTTGCGAAGTTCATAATACGCCAGGGCATATTTATCCAGGCCCTTGAAGCCGGCTGGATCTACAGTCTCGGGTTTGTAGTCCAATCCCAGATCATTGATTTGCTGCTCGATCACGTGCGCACGCCCGATCAAAACAGGTGTGGCAATGCCTTCTTCCTTGACTTGATAGGCTGCGCGAATGATCTTCGTCTCTTCGCCTTCGGCGAAAGCCACACGCTTCTTTCCACCGGATGAACGCGCCTTATTCTGGAAGAAGTACCGCACCTGCTCGCCCTTCCCCTGACGATAGGCAAGCTGCTCGCGGTATTCATCAATGTCAACAGTCTTGCGCGCAACACCTGTCTTCATGGCTGTTTCGGCGACCGCAGGCGACTCCCAAAGCAATACGCGCGGATCGAGAGGTTTGGGAATAATATATTCGCGTCCGAACTTTATGCTATCCACGCCATAGGCACGCAAAACAGAATCAGGCACATCTTCCTTGGCGAGCGCGGCAAGCGCTTTGGAGGCCGCTAACTTCATTTCTTCGTTGATGGCTTTCGCGCGCACATCCAACGCGCCGCGAAAGATGAACGGGAAGCCAAGCACGTTATTGATCTGATTGGTGTAATCCGAGCGGCCGGTGGCGATGATCAAGTCCTTGCGGACGGCTTTCGCCAGATCAGGATTGATTTCAGGATCAGGGTTTGCCAGCGCAAATATAATCGGATCCTCGGCCATGGACTTGACCATATCCGGCGTCATTACATTCGCGACCGAGAGACCATAGAACACATCCGCACCGCGTACGGCATCCGCCAGCGTGCGCGCGTCGGTCTCGACAAGAAAACGCTCTTTATACTTGTTCATGCCCACGGTGCGGCCTTTATAGATCACGCCTTTGGAGTCTACAAGCATAATATTCTCGCGTTTGACGCCCCAACGAATTGCCAACTCCGCACACGAAATGGCAGATGCGCCGGCGCCGGAAATGACCAGGCGAATCTCACTGTGTTTCTTGCCAACAATTTGAAGCGCATTTGACAGCCCGGCGGAAGAAATGATGGCGGTGCCATGCTGATCATCGTGGAAGACGGGGATATCCAGCATGCCTTTCAATGTTTCTTCAATATAAAAACATTCAGGCGCCTTGATAACCTCGAGGTTAATGCCGCCAAAGGTCGGAGAAATGGCCGCCGCGACTCTGATGATCTCGTCCGGATCATGTGAATTGACTTCAATATCAAATACGTCCACATCGGCAAATTTCTTGAAAAGAACACCCTTGCCTTCCATGACGGGCTTGGAAGCCAATGCTCCCCGGTCACCAAGACCAAGGATCGCCGTTCCGTTGGTAAGCACGGCCACGAGGTTGCCTTTTGAGGTGTATTCGTAGGCGAGTTCAGGATCTTTCTCAATATCCAAAACTGGTTCGGCTACGCCCGGTGTATATGCCAGGCTCAGGTCGCGTTGTGTATCCATCGGTTTGGTGGGGACAACGGCAATCTTGCCGGGTTTTCCCTTGAGATGATGATACTCCAGCGCTTCTTCACGTGTTATTTTAGCCATGAGGCCTCCTTTTGAGGATGAATATGAAAGATTATGACATATCGAACAGAATCCAACCAGTCACATTTGTCACTTTTAATATATACCTGATAATCCATCTTAACCCATCCGCTTAGAAAAGTTCTGGCTTCAGACTCCCGGCTTTTCCAAGTTCTTGTGATCCCACATTCCGCACCTAAAAAATGGCAAGGAGGGGAATAATTTGGTAAGCTTCAAGGATGGAACACTATGAGACACGACGGATAGATCATTGGGGGATAGTGACTGGGATATGCCGGGAAATCGGGCTGATCGAGCAGGTGGATCAGAGGGTCAAGGGGAGTGAACGGAAAGTGAGTTGTGGACACGCGGTTCAGGCGTTGGACTGGGCGCGCTGGCATGGATCCATGTAACCGGAGCTGCGGTGCTGGATATGTTCGTTCTGGGTGTGCTTAACGGTTATCTCAGCATCTTGTTGATTACCGGTTTGCAGCGCAACACGCCCAGGGAAATGCTCGGACGTATCATGAGCATGGTTCTGCTTGCCAACCTGGGATTGATGCCGCTCTTGCAGGCGCTTGCCGGTGCGACGCTGCGCTGGAACATCCTGGCGTTATTCCTCGTGGCCAGCGGGATGCTGCTGGCCTGTGCGGTTTATCTGGCCGTGCCGAAGATCAATTCGTTGTTGACGACCCGCTTCTTAAGCGAATCTACCGAGAGTTCATAAACTGGATCAAAGTAAACCAGCCAAAGTCGAGGTTCTTTGTTTTATGTCTGTTGCCGCCTGAGCAACAATGGCCCGATCAAATCTTCCAGCCAGCCAAAGGATAATTCCACCCAGGGTGTGACGCTCAGCCAGCGCGGGATATAAATAACTCTCTTGGGATGTAAAAGCAATTGCCAGATCCTTTGCGCCACATGTTCAGCCGTCACCCCCATTCTTTCGGTTGGAACGTGTCCGCCCTTCTCGCGTTGCAGCGCCGTTTCGCAGAACTCGGTCAGCACCGGCCCCACGCGTGCCACGCTGATATGGACTTGGGTTCGCTGCGTCTCTCGATACAGTGCGGTCGTGAATGCGTCCAGAAAGGATTTGCTGGCGCTGTAGAGGGCAATGCCCTGGCTGGGAATGCTCCCGGAGATTGACCCGATATTGATGATGTGTCCCCGACCTCTTTTCTGCATTTCAGGCAGGAACAGCGACGTAAGATGAACCGCCGCACTGATGTTTACTTCCAGCATCTCGCGTGCGGTTTCCCAGGGCATCTCGTTGTAATATCCGTACCAGCCAAATCCCGCATTGTTGATCAGCACATCCGCGCCGCCATCTGCTTGAACAGATTCAAACACGCGCTCGCGATCCGTTTCGTGCGACAAATCTGCTACGATAACCTTGGCTTTTCCTCCCATGGCCTCGATGTGTTCCTTCAAGTCGAGCAGCCTTTCCAGCCGCCGCGCCACGAGTATGACATTCAATCCCTGCTTGACAAGGTGTCGTGCGGTGGCTGCTCCGATTCCTGAAGATGCGCCTGTTACAATCGCAACCTTATTTTTCCAATCGTTCTTCATGGTTCAAATAATAGCGTTGTATTGGTTGGGGCTTCCTTGGCTTTTGTGCCGGCATGGCATATTAACCCAAGTAAAATTATATGCACCAAACTGGCCGACAGGATTAACCAAAGAATTTCCGTAAACCCAGCGGAGACTGCAAAGAGGATGTCTGCCAGATGGAACAGAATGATTATAGCGAAAATTGGCAGATCGTTTTTTAGCGTAACGACTTGCTTCATTCTGCCCCTCCAGAAGACAGCCAGAAGTATGGTTGGCAGGATGAGATGAAACCCGAGCATCACCCATTCCGCCTGACTGCCTTTTGGAGAGAAAGGCCCAAGCCAGAGCAGGAATTGTGAAAGGGGCGTGACAAGTGTAATCAACGCCAGAAGGATCGCCAGGAATGGATACGCATATCCGACGGCTGGCTTGTATCCGGAGCGTTTGAACCACCAGCGGCCGATCAAGATGAAGATGGTTGCGTATCCCAGGATAAGCATCCAGCCGGAAAAGTTGTAGACCGGAATGTTATAGATGTTTACCATGCCCGCTTGGAGAATCCATGACCACCTGCCGGACGTAACGTTTTGAACGGTGAATACCTGCCTCACAGCCACGGGATCCATGGAGAGGTCTTGCAGCATCCCGAAAAACCCAACGATGAAGGGTTTGCACCAGTTCGGGATTCCCATTTTTTCCAAAAGCCACAGCGTTGTGATGACCACATCCATCTCGATCAATGGAACCGAAAGCGGTACGTCTCCGATCATCAGCAGGGATTTGCCATATATATACCAGCCTTGTACCACCGCGAAGTTTTCGTAGATGCTTGCATACAGGCAGACAAATGCAAACCCCTCCAGCAGGGCCACGACAGGATGTTTGCTCTTTTGGATCACAAAGATGAATATCAGCAGTGTGATCGCGAGCGTTAGAACATCTTCAAGTAACCACGCGACGGGTATGGGAGTATGGAACAGGTACTGCACGGCTTCCTTTACATCAAATCCTTCACCACTTCCAAAGGCAGGACCGCCGCACCGACAACTCCCGGCCCGGTATGGACTCCCAGCACCGGTGAGATGCGCATCACTTCAAGTTTTGCAATGTTCAATTTTTCCTTGAGTTCATTGGATAGTGCTTCGGCCTTATCGGCAAAGCGTCCGTGCAAAACAGTGACCCACAAGGGTGTATTGGCATACATGTGGTAGAGATGTTCCGTGATGGCCGTCATGCCTTTGCCGATCGTGCGCGCGGTTGTGACCGTGCTGTATTTTCCGTCTGTATCGACGCGGATGACAGGCTTGAGATGAAACAGAGCGCCGGCCATCGCTTTGACGCGTCCGATGCGCCCGCCGCGCATCAGGTAATCCAGTGTATCCAGCGTGTAAACGACTTCGGTCTTCTCCCGGATTTTTGCCAGCCGTTCCTGAATGGCGTGCATTGTCCAACCCGCTTTGGCTGCCACCGCCGCGCTGATGACCTGGAAACGTTCGCCGCCGGATAAGGTCAGCGTATCCCAGAAATCAACATTCGCTTCGGGTTTGGCCTCTTCGCCGCCTGCGCGTGCCGCATTGATCGTTCCGCTCAGGCCGGATGAAATATGCAGCGAGAAGATATTCTTATCCAACCTGGCAACCTTGCGATAGATCTCCGCAAAGAGTCCGCTGGAAGGCATGGCCGTGGTGGGGACATTGGGTCTCATCGCTTCAAGCCGGTCATAGAATTCATCGGCGGAAATATCGGTTGAGCTGACTTCGCCCTCTGGAAATTGGATATAAAGCGGCGCCTGTTCGATGCCCAATTCTTTTAGTTCTTCTGCCGACATATCGGCGGCACAGTCGGTAACGATTTTCATTTCTCTCTCCTTTAGCTGTTGGTTAGCAAGGGGCGATTCTCAAAGAACCATTTCACGGTATCCGCAATGGTCTCATATACCGTGCGCGGGCGATAGCCCAGTTCGCGCGTGGCTTTGGCGTGGCTGATATCGCAGTTGCTTTGGAGGACTTCCAATGAATAGGGCGTAAAGCGGGGTGTGGCTTTTGAATTGCGGTAATACCACGGTGTGAACCGCGCCGCGAATTCCGCCAGGTTGAAAGGTACCTTCATTTGGAAAAAATGTTTTCCCGTGATCTCGCGCACCGTTTCGAGCAAATATCGCACGGAAATTTTCTCTCCGGATAGGATATAGCTTTCGCCGCGTTTGCCTTTTTCAAAGGCCGCGATCATCCCATTGGCCACGTCGCGCACATCCACAAAGTTATATGCGCCGTCCACATACAGAGTCGGTTTGGCAAAGGCCGCATCGTGGATGACGGATCCCATCATCGAGCCGCGGAAATCGTACGGGCCAATGACGCCGGTTGGGCAAACGATCACCGCCTCCAGCCCGGCGTTGGCCGCTTTCTGAACTTCGAGCGTTGCCTCGGCCTTGGAACGGTCATATTCACCGTAGGGATTCTTCGGATCGAACGGCAGGCGTTCATCAATCGTGCCGTCTTCGATGCGCTGGATGGCATGGATCGAACTCGTGTATACCAACTTCCTCACGTGCATTTCTTTCGCGGCTCGAATCATGTTACGCGTGCCTTCCAGATTGACTTTGCGTACAAAGGGATTCTCTCCGGGCATGATCGAGATGATGCCTGCCAGGTGAAAGACTCCGCGTATACCCTTCAACGCTTTGAATAAGGAAGACATATCAAGCACATCGCCTTCCAGCGCTTCAACGTCCAAGCCCGCCAGCGGGGCGCGGCTTTCTCCGGGCAGGATCAACACCCGGACTTTTTCACCGCGTTCGACCAGCTTTCTGACCAGTACATTGCCAATGTGACCCGTGGCGCCGGTAATCAAAATCATTCTTACTTCCTCATTTCTTGACCAAACTATTTAATAACAGGGTCGTGCTCTCGCGTGCCACCTTTTCCCATTTTGCGCCTTTGGGATCGAGCAGGCTTTGCAACAGCAAGCCCATGGCTGCCGAGATGATCAAGCGCGAAGCAATCTGCGGATCCACATTTACAAATGAACCTTCATCCACGCCTTTCTTGATCAACGATGTGAAATATTTATGATAGCGGTGATAGGGCGCGATGCTGGCCTGCCAGATCTTTTCATCGCGGCTGGCCTGCAGCCAGAATTCCATGAACATCGGCAAATGATTCCCGGCTGTCTCGAAAATATACGGGAAGGCATCCGCCATTTGCATGAAGGTTTCGGGCGCGGTTTTACCCTTGGAGGCTTCGATGGCGTTATCAATCGTTTTCAGCCAGCCGTCGAGCAGTGCCAGGAAAAGGGCTTGTTTGCTCTCAAAGTGGTGATAGAACGCGCCTTTGCTGATCTCTGCCTCCGCGCAAATATCGTCCACACTGGCGGCGTTGAAGCCGCGTTCGGAGAATAACTTGATCGCTGATTCCAGGATTCGTGCGCGTGTCTCTTCGCTGCGTTGCTGCATGGTTCAACTCGATCTCCCTCTCCTTGGGGTCGGGAACGGAAGAGGGGTGGGGTAATGACTAATAAACCGACCAGTCGGTATCTTTTTACACTCCTTTGTTTGTTTTGTCAATGGAGGGGAGTTAATAATTCGGTAAGAATATTTGGGATCTTTCGAGTGTTCGATAAGAGCTGCCTGCCGATGGAAGCTGGGAATTGTGGCCTACTGAAATCGTTCCAGTCTCAATGGACGGATATCGAACGCCGGTGCTTTTCCATTTGCAAGCTCTGAGACGATTTGCCCCGTGCCGGGACCGAGAGAAAGCCCAAGCATGGCATGACCTGTGGCAAGGATCAGGTTCTTATGGCTGGGCGAAATTCCGATGATCGGCATCCCGTCCGGTGTGGTGGGACGCAGCCCGGCCCAGGTTTCTTTGATGGCAAGTTTTTCATCCAGTTGAATATATTCACGCACCGCGCGCTCGATGCCCGTGATGTGTTTTGGATTGGGCGTTGTATCCAGGTTGCTCAATTCCAGCCGGCCGGTGAAGCGCAACAAATTGCCCATCGGTGTGACAGCTACGCGGCGCTCGCCGAGCAGTAATGCCTGCCCTGGCATCTTCTTCGTCGCCGACATGGTCAGGCTATAGCCGCGCGCAGGTTGGATCGGAATATTCAAATTCAATCCGCGCATCACGGTAGGCGACCAGGCTCCAGCGGCCAGCACGACTTGTTCTGGTTCAAAATCTTCGTTCGCAGCGTGAACGATATGGATCTTTTGATCGCGGATCTCAAAGCCGGTGACCGGGGTGTTTTCACGCATATCCGCGCCCAGTTCGCGTACCCGTTTTGCCAGCAGTTCCAGGAACCGCGCCGGGTTCAACGATGCATCACCGGTAAAATGCACGCCGCCGATCACATCCGGCAGGGCGGCCGGTTCGCGCTGGTGTACCGCCTCCTTATCCAAAATTTCGGCGGGCAGGCCGTTTTGGTGCAGGGTTTCAGCTTCATGCCTGCCGCCCTCGAAGGCTTCTTCGGTCTTGTATAAAAACAACAAACCGGTTTGCTGATAATGGCAATCGAACTTCTCTTCAGCGATGAGTCGTGCAAAGTTGGCATAGCTCAATTGCCCCAGTGCGTTCAGCGGCGGGATGGCGCGTTTGACATTGGCTTCATTGCACGCGCTTGCAAATCGGATCAGCCACGCAAGATAGGCAGGGTCGAGACTGATCTTCATTCCGAAAGGGCTGTTCGCCGAATCGAGCATCCATTTCAGAGCGGTGCCGATGATGCCCGGCGCGGCCAATGGCACAATGTGGCTTGGCACGATATGCCCCGCATTACCGGATGAACTGCCTTTTGCAATTTCCTTTGATTCGAGGATGGTTACTTTTCGTCCCGCTTTTAGCAGGCGGTAGGCGCAGTTCAATCCGATCGAACCGCCGCCGATGATCAGGATGTCTTTTTTGATGGCCATTGAAAAACCTCTTGCCGCGGAGACTCGGAGACACACAGATTTTATTTTCTCGGCGTCTCCGTGACTCGGTGGCTAATTAAACTCTTATACCGTTTCCAAATGGATCGCGTTCATCCACCAACAACTCACCTTGAGCCATTACCCATGCCTCGCCCGTGATGGTGGGGATGATGTTCCCATCCTGGATCTGGATCTGGCCTTCAAAGATGCTCCCAACGACCGATTGTTGTTTCCAGGTTTGCCCTTCCGCCAGTTTGCCATCTGAGGCTAGACAAGCCAGCTTGGCGCTGGTGCCGGTGCCGCAGGGCGAACGGTCATAGGCTTTGCCGGGACACAATACAAAGTTCTTGCTGTCCGCGCCCGGCGTTTCGCTAAAGAGTTCCACATGATCCACTTCATGTCCGTCCGCCCCGCTGATCCCCATACGGGTATAGGCTTCTCGCACGCGCCATGCAAAGTTGGTGAGTTGATCGAGGTTTTGCAGATTCACATCCAGCCCGTGATCGTGGACGAGGAAAAACCAATTGCCTCCCCAGGCCACGTCGCCGTGGATGGTGCGCCCGTCAATTTCAACGGCAACTTGTTTGAGATGGCGATAGGACGGCACATTGCGGACTGAGACACGGTTTGGGTAGAGGGCCCTCACCCCCTCTCCCCTCGGGAGAGGGGGTGAGGGGTGCAGGGTTGCTTCGACGACTCCGACCGGGGTTTCGATTCGATACGAGCCGGGAGTGATTCGCCCGAGATATGAGAGCGATGCGATCACACCGATCGTGCCGTGTCCGCACATGCCCAGGTAGCCGACGTTGTTGAAGAAGATCACGCCGAACTGGCAGGCCGGGTCGGAGGGTGGGACGAGCAGCGCGCCGACCAGCACGTCCGACCCGCGCGGTTCGTTGAGAACCTGCGAGCGGAAGGTATCGTGATTCGTTTTCAGTTCGGATAACTTTTCAGCGACGGAACCGGAATCGAGTTCCAGGTATGCTGCTTCTTCGATCAACCGGGTCGGCTCGCCGCCTGTGTGAGAGTCAAGGAATGAAATGCGTTTCATAAGGGAGAGATTAGATATTAGATACTCGATATTAGATATTAGATACTCGATGTTCGATTATCAGATATCGCCTTGAAGATGCGCTCAAACTCGTTGCGGTCCTCTTCGGTCAGTGGCAACAGCGGGCGGCGAGGGTTGCCGACTGGTATGCCGAGCAGTTCGCAGCCATGTTTGACCTTTTGTGTGTAACCACCGCTTTCCAGGTTGCGCATGAGCGGCAGGAGTTTATCCATGCACGCCCGCGCCTTGACGAAATCACCTGCCAGCGCGGCGTTCAGCACCTCCGCATGTTGGCGCGGTGCGCACGAAGCCGCGCCGCCGATCCAACATTGCGTGCCCCACAGGAAATAATCTAGGGCTTCATCATCCGAGCCGCAGATCATTTGGTAACGCTCGCCGTATCGCAGGCGCATCTCATAGACGCGTCCCATCTCTCCGCTGGCTTCCTTGATGCCGATCACGTTTTTCTGTTCGGTCAGGCCGTCCAGTACCTCATAACCGACCTCGGTCCCGGCGCGCCACGGAAAGTTGTAAAGTACGATGGGAATACTGACCGACTTCGCCACGTCGCGATAGTGCGCCAGGAGTTCGCGCTGGTTGGGACGCGAATAGGGCGGGACAGCCACCATCAAGGCGTCATAGCCCAATTTTTCGGCGAGTTGTGAAAAGCGGATTACATCCCGCGTCGCGCCGGAATTCGTCCCGGCGATCAGCGTGGCGCGGCCTTTGGCATAATCCTTGATGAATTTGAACAACCCCAATCGTTCTTCATCGCTCAAGGCATAGATTTCACCTGTGGTACCGCCCGGTACGAGTCCGACCACGCCGTTAGCCAGCACGAAGTCAATCAGCTTTTTCAGCGCTTCGTAGTTGATGGATTCATCGGAATTGAAGGGTGTAACAATGGGTGCGTAGATTCCTTTGAGTTGCATGGGGGTTCTCCGGCGTCAGATTTTTAGGTGTCAAGTGTCATGACATTGCACAGATGTTATTTTACCCGCAATGCACTCAATTTTGATTCCCGCTTATAATAAACAAAATAATTCTAACAAGGGATTTCATTGGCACAGTCATTGACCGGTCACGTGTTTATGAGCTATAGCCGCAAAGACGAAATAGTCATGCGGCAGATTGTGACGTTCCTGCGTAATCAAGGAATTAAAGTGTGGGTGGATAATGAAAAGCTAGTGCCCGGCACGCCTATTTGGGAAGTAGAAATTGAAAAAGCAATTAAAGGTGCAAGCGCTGTGATTGTGATTCTTTCACCTGACTCAAAAGATTCGGTGTGGGTAAGGCGCGAAATTAGTTATGCTGAACAATATAGCAAACGAATATTTCCAGTGATGGCACGAGGTGATGAAGACTCTTCGATAACTTTACGACTGATCACGCGTCAGTACGTAGACATACGTAATAATGAAGATATTGGGTTGAATTCATTAAACTCAGCACTTTTATTCTATCTGGAAGAACTAGATACCCAACAACTGATTGCACAAGAAAACGCCGAGAAATTGGCAAAGGCTCAAGCCGAACGTGATGCTGCGGAAAAGGCAGTTCGCGAAGCTCTAGAAAAAGCAGCGAAAGAGAAGGCAGACAGAGAAGCTGCAGAGCGCGAGGCGGCGCGATTGGAAAAGGAACGCGAAGCTATACGGTTAAAAGCTGAACGAGAAGCTGCTAAAAAAGCTGAACGCGAAACCGCACGTTTAAAAGCTGGACGCGAAGCTGCAGAAAAGGCCCTACAGAAAGCTAATGCTACGGCTCAAAGAAAAGCAGAACAGGAAGCCAAGAAAAAAAAGAGAAGTTCATCAAACCCATTTCAATTTTATATTTTATCTGTATTCTTTGCTGTAGTCATCATATTAATTCTATCTATTGCGGTAATTGTCATAATAAATCAGTCAAACATTTTAACCAACACAGTTGCAGTTTCTGCAAAAGTGAGTCAAGGAGTTAGCTTTGATTGTCCAGTAGACGGTGATTATACGGTTACTTTGATCCCAACTGGCTCGGCATACTCTCCATGGCCATCAAATGATCCGGGGAATCAGGGTTGGGAAACGCTGCTCTTTATTTATGTGAATAAGAGTCAAGTAAGTTGGGCAAGTGGTCCAGACCCGAGATACGGGGGACCAACCAATTTCGATACTGTTTTAGGATCGAGTCAATACTTTAATACTGAAGTAGAAGCAGAAAATGCCTTATCGAAAGAACCATCGCAGAAAACCTTTTACGGTGTAAAAGCGGGAAAGAGTTGCCTAATTTTCGTGGCTGGTGATGATCATGCTTTTTATGCTGATAATCGTGATGGCACAGATGGACCCGCGATCATTAAAATTACTTACAGGTTGGATTTCTGGCAATTTATCAATTTCCTTAAATAAACAGAAAGTCATTTCTTCATCGCTACCTTAAATATGAATTATTGTTTTGTCGCGAAGTGACTCCAATGCCACAAACGCGACGCACACCTTATAGGCTTATTGATGAAGTTTACTATAATTCTTTCTCTGTGATAATCCAAGCTGTATTTTCCTTCGTTTCGATTATCACTTTTGAATCAGATGGAAACAAAGCCGCGATCTGAGATGGGTCGAGGAAATGGCAGCGCATGGGTATCAGCTTTTCTGCCACCGCTACGGATGCTATACACTGCGACCACAGGGAGTGTCGAAGTGAGGCTTTCGTCACGCAGATCAATTGCTTTTTATAGCGTTTCATCCAACAAATTTGGATGATTTGCCAACCATGCACGCAGGCTGTTTGCAATTTGTTCAACATCCCCCAAGTGAGAGGCGCAAATCTCAAATAATTCATCTGCGCTGACATCGTGATAAAAATGGACCAGGCGGTTGCGATAGCCCGCCAGTTTTTTCATGAGTTCAAGATCACTGGTTGAGATGACGTCGTGCCTGTTCAGGATTGTTGCAATCTCTTTATATTCCGTGACCGCTTCGCCGAATCCTTTTGCGGCGATGTGCCTGCCCATGTCAAACAGGGCTTCCAATGCGCGGCGCAGGCAGGATTCCGCCGCCCAGATATTTCTTGTATCCCGCATAAATTCCGGCTTGGATGCCAAAGGCAAAGCGCGGACTTCACTTAACATCCTTTCGACCCAGGCGAGACGGTCGCTGACAACCCTTTTTGAGATTTTTCCTGGAACCATGCTATGTCTCCTGCAAGATCATTGCGATGCGCTGACGTTCAAACTCTGCCAAATCCCCGGCGCGGCGAAGGACAAACAATTCATATTCATCTGCAAGGTAGGAGTCTTCCGCAAAAATACGTTCACCGCGCATAATATTCGCCGCAAGAAAAGCGTCCACTTCCTGCAAGACGAATAAATCAATACCGGGAAGCCCAAAAAGGTCTTCAAGTTCAAACGTCAGGCTGACTTTGTCTTCAATTGAAAATGGAGAATGGGATAAAACGCCGATATCCAGATCACTTTGGGATGGAGCAAGTTGATATTGTTCTTCTTGGATCGCCCGGAGCATCTCCGCGCTGCGACTGCCAAAGACATACAATGCCTTGAGTTGATATCTCCTGCATATCTGTTCAATCTTTTGCAAGCGCGCGTTCATGCAATGATTATACTATGTGAATTTTTCCGAATCGACTCCACTGCCGCGAACACAGGTGGGAAAATGGGTTTTCCAGCGCAATCACTTTTCAACGATAATCCAAGCCGTATTCTCCTCGGCTTCGATTCTAACGTTTGCGTCGGATGGAAACAACGCTATGATCTGGTTCGGGTCAAGGAAATGACTGCGCATCAGCGCCAGTTTTTCCGCCGCCGCCATCACCTTGACCGAGAAGGTTCGCAAGTCAGGTTCTTCGATCACCAGTCTGCCTCCTGGCTTGAGCACGCGGTAAAGTTCGCAAATTGTCTCGGCTTGGTTGACCACATGATGCAATGCGTCCACCATCAGGACGCGGTCAAACGAATGATCCGAGAATGGCAAATGTTCTGTTTCCGTGGATGCTGCAATCAGATTCTTTTGCCGCGCTTGTGCAAGCATTCGCTGCGATACATCCACAACAATGACCGAACTGAGATAAGGGCGAAGCGCCGAAGCTACCCTTCCCGTGCCGCCGCCCGCGTCCAGCAGACTGCCCTCGTGAGGCAAATCCAACATGCGCAACATCTGCTCCAGCCCTGAAAATGGGATCACCTGATCGTAGAACGGGGCCAGGAAGTTGAAATGGGAATTCATGGAAGGTAAAACTCATCCTTGAAATTTGTCATATTCGGCTCGGACTTTGCGCAATGCTTTCAGCATGGATTCCAAGGTTTCGCCGGATTCCCGCCATTCATGCGCCAGTTTGTTGGCGATTTTATCCACGCGTGAACGCCGCGGACTCATCACGAAGACACCTTCACCTAGATCGATCAGCGTCAGCGTATCGCCTTCATCAATGCGGTTTTGTTCGCGTAGCTCCTTTGGCAGAGTGATTAAGCCGCGTCGAACCACTTGAACCTTGAACGTGTTGTTCATTTTGTTCCTGTCTGACTATCTGATTTTCAGCATATCAGATAATCAGTGCCCGTCAAGAGCGAGTTGTGCTTCTTCGTCCCGGATCGATTCTGCCGCTCACTTAAGCGGATCGTTCTTTTTTTGTTGCTTTCTTTGCCTTGGCTTTTGGCTTGGCAGAAGTTTTTGCTTTTGCACTTGCAGGTTTTTTAGCAGTATCAGTAGTTCACGAAAAGGCTTGAACATGGTTTACTTGGCTCTTACCAAGGAGACCAAACCACCATGTTCAAACCCACGATTAAAAATAACCGAATTCTGCGATCTCAACAAGTGTTG
>Ga0182027_10002638_pt1 | contig 28906 bp, 20 predicted proteins | sample 712E1DmetaG_FD_121300 | JGI IMG/M metagenome (GOLD analysis project Ga0182027, IMG submission 121300) | Permafrost microbial communities from Stordalen Mire, Sweden - 712E1D metaG (Illumina Assembly) | ecosystem: Environmental > Terrestrial > Soil > Wetlands > Permafrost | place: Sweden...
ACTACCTACTACCTACTACCTACTACCTACTACCTACTACCTACTACCTACTACCTACTACCTACTACCTACTACCTACTACCTACTCCGCTTCCGTATAAGCAATTTCCTCATGCTGACTAATGTCGAGACCTATCGATTCTTCAGCTTCGGTAGCACGAATACCCAAGGTTTTGTCAACAATTTTAAACAATATAAATGTTAATACACCGGAATATACAATTGTAGATCCCACTGCAAGAGCCTGAACTCCTAATTGATGAGGATTTCCATAGAATGCCCCTTTACAGGCTGATTGTATCAGCGGATTAGCAAATAACCCAGTTGCTATAGCTCCCCATATACCACCAATACCATGTACCCCGAAAGCATCTAATGAATCGTCGTAACCAAGCTTAGGTTTTACTATACCAACCATTATAAAGCAGAATACTGATACTAACAGACCGATAATGATAGCGCCCCCCACATTAACAAATCCTGATGCAGGTGTAATGGCCACCAAACCGGCAACAGCACCGGTACAAATACCAACTACCGTAGGCTTTTTGTTAATAAACCAATCTAATAAAGCCCATGAAAGAGCAGCAGCAGCAGTTGCTATATGAGTTACCAGGAAAGCGTTTGCAGCAAGACCATCGGCAGCTAAACCACTACCGGCATTAAAACCAAACCAGCCAAACCAAAGTAAAGCAGCGCCTATGACAACCAAAACAACATTGTGCGGAGGAGTTGGACGGTTGTCATAGGATTTACGTTTCCCAATCATAAGAGCCGTAACCAACGCTGCAATACCTGCATTGACATGTACTACTGTACCTCCGGCAAAGTCAAGCGCCCCAAGTTTTAACAACCAACCGTCTGCCGACCATACCCAGTGGGCAACGGGGTTGTAAACAAGAATAGCCCAGAGAACCGCAAATATTAAAAAACCTCTGAATTTAATACGTTCTGCAAAAGCGCCTATAATTAAAGCAGGTGTAATCACGGCAAACATACATTGAAAAAGTACAAATAAAATATGCGGGATACGTTCTGTAGCCTGCGATATATAATATGGGCTTACATCGCTGATACTAATTCCCTTTAAAAATGCCCAGTCGAATCCTCCGATGTAAGGAGCCAATACTCCTTTAGATGAACCAAAGGCATTACTGTATCCAAACATTACCCATTCAAGGCTGATTACTGCTGTGAGAATAAAACACTGCATTAATATATTGAGCACGTTTTTACGCCTCACCAAACCTCCGTAGAACAATGCTAATCCGGGAATGGTCATTAACATCACAAGTGCAGTAGCTACGATCATCCAGGCTGTGTTTCCAAAATTAATGACTGGTGCAGGAGTTGAAGCAGGAACTGCTGCTTGTGCAAAAATTAAACCTGGTAAAATGACCGATAATAGAATTGTTAATCCAATATATTTTGATAGTTTCTTAAACATAGTGTTGGCCCTTTCTTTTATATTGGTTACTTTTTATCGTATAGCGATTCGTCCCCACGATCACCGGTACGTATGCGGATTGACTGATCAATGGTTGATACAAAAATCCGTCCATCGCCACTCTCTCCTGTATAGGCAGATTTCAATATGGCTTTAATGGATTTTTCTAAATTTTGATCACGAACAACAAACGATAAATGAACCCTGTCGATGGTATTAACATCGTAGGCAACACCTCTAAAAATGAGTCCCTGCTTAGCAGTACCCTGACCTTTCACATCCCACCAGGATAAAAAGTCAATATCAGCTTCGTGCAAGGCTTTTCTTACTTCCTCAAATTTTGTTTTGCGAATGATAGCTTCGATTTTTTTCATGGCCCTAATTATATTAAATTGAAATTTGCAACAAAAATATTACAAATAATTTAATATTTAAATAATAAATATGCTTTTTATTAACAATATCTATTTTTTTAGGGGTTTCTATTGATTTTTTGTATTTTTTATTAATTTAGCCCCCTTTCAAAAAAGGGGTAGAAAAAATATTTTACAAATTTTGTTTACGGATTTAGATATATATTAAATAATTAGATAGATTTCAATGTTCGACTTGATATTAAAATAACTCTGACCCATCAGATGCGAACTACAGGAGCATCTTACTTTGACAATATTTATAATTCACAGAATCAATTATTATTGCCCACTCAGTAGTGCCCAAATTAAAAGTGAAGCCAGCACTATACCTATGATCAAAGGAAGCCAAATAGGTTTAGCTCTGTATTTGAAATCCGTACCAATATATTTTGCCCAAAAATGATTGTATAAAAATGTTGCTCCAATAGCATTTAATAGTACCATAAAAATTGAAATCTTCATTTCGAAATTGCTCCACATCAACCCTATAATTAAAGAAGTCAATATGGTGTAGGACAGACAGAATATTAAAACCGGTAAAATCTTTTTTTGATTGTTAACCGTTTTAAGATTTATTGATAAGAGGACACCTCCAAATAATACCGAGAACAAAATTGAAAAAATATTGAGTACCTGTCTCGAATATAATTGAGGAGCATGGGAGTCATTAACTATATTTTGTTTCCATTTTGGCAAAAACCAATTCCAAGATTCTTTTGATCTCGAAGAGTTGTCAAAGCTTTTTTCACCCGGTTCTTTTCCGAGGTCAAAGAGTTCAATACCTCTTTTAAACAATTCTTTTTTTGTAGCAGTTATAAATGCTGCCTTATGACTGTGACGATGGAGCACAATATCCCTTAATTCTGGCTCAGTCATGTTTGTTACTTGTTCTTCAAATAGGTCGTTCATAATTTGTTTATTTGGATTCTTGATTTTAATGTGATCTGCTGATTTTTTTTAACTTTATTGATATCCACCTCTGTCTTAAAATTCTCTTTATGATGATTTGGTAATGGTTGCCATCCAGCAATACTTAACATTATAAAAAAGCTTACAACATAAGCCAAGCTTATATGCCAACCCTTTTTTACATAATTTAAAACTGATTTTGCCTCAGGATACATGTTAGTAATTGCCACTCCTGCAGATGAACCAAACCAAATCATTGACCCACCAAATCCAACAGCAAATGCAAGAATGCCCCAATCATATCCACCCTGTACGAGACAAAGTTTTGTTAATGGAATATTATCAAAAACAGCAGACACAAAACCCATTGTAAAGGACGATTGCCATGAAGCTTTAGGTAATTGTTCAACCGGCATTAGCGATGCGCAAGCTACCATCGCTAAAAGAAACACACTTCCCGGAATAGCACTATATAAAACCTTCCATGAGGTTTTTCTGAAAGTAGCCCCAATAAAAATAGCAATCCACACGCCTAAAGCCGGAAAACTGAATTTCCAGTTAGTAATGATTGCTCCCACAAGCATTAATAGTACAATGAAAAGTTTGCCCCAATCAGCCTTTATATCGCTTGTGGCATCCTTTTGTATCCTCTGGTACCTGTCCTGTTGAATAGAAGCAATAATCCCGAATATAAAAATAGCTACAATAGAGGCAATAAATGCACGTGATATATGCAAAGGAGCAACACCGTCAATCCACATAAGCGTTGTGGTGGTATCACCAACCACACTCCCTGCACCACCGGCATTGCTAGCTGCCACTATAGCTGCCAGATAACCAATATGAACCCTTCCTTTAAAGACCACTAAAGCTATTGCACCACCAATCATAGCCGCTGCAATGTTATCCAAGAATGAGGATATAACCATAATGGCAAACAATAACGCAAAGCCTCCTTTCCAATCGTTCGGGAGATAATCGGGCAAAATTTCAGGAACTTTTGACTCTTCAAAATGTTTTGCCAAAAGCGCAAAACCAAAAAGAAGCCCTCCCAGGTTCAGCAAGGATAACCATTCACCTTCTCTTCCTGCATTGCCCAATAAATGTCCTGAAATCGAAAATTCATGAACAAAGAATAGTTTAAATATAAGGGTAGCTGAAAGTCCAATTAGCGCAATGATCATAGCACGCTTACTAAAAGCAGCAACACCTATCAATACAAGTGCGAAGAAAATAAATTCATACCTAAGTCCGAAAACAGTTGGTATGGAATTTAAATCGGCTGCATTTGAGGGTAAGGAAACCATCAGAAATAATATTAAAAGTAAAAATTTTATAAACCTTTTTTTATATAATTTAAACATTTTCATAGTGACTCACATTGTTTAAAAGTTCTGTAAAAGCACGATTGCAAAACCTTTAGAAAAACAGGGCAACAAAAATTAACAACCCCCCAGTTATTTAATTTTATGTCACCCTGTTATAACTACTAACTAACACTAACTACCTCTTATACTTTACAATTCAAATTATTATCTTGATAAAGGTGTTTCGGCATTTTTATCCAGCTTAATACCTGCATAACCTTCAGCACCCATTTCAGGAATATCCAAACCATCCATTTCAGTTTTTGCAGATACCCTGTTGCCAACGATCATATCTATAAGTTTAAATACGACCCATGATATTCCTCCGACATACACAAGGTTGGCTATTACGCCTATGAATTCAGCAACAAATTGTCCGCCATTGCCATAGAATAGACCGGTTACTGTTCCTGTAACACCATTCCAGCCGTCGCCATAGGTTCCATCTGCAAACAAACCAAGAGCTAAAACTCCCCAGGCTCCGTTAACTCCATGAACTGATATGGCGCCAACAGGATCATCTATACGTAGTGTTCTTTCAAAGAAAAAGGAAGATTCTACTACCAGCACACCTGCTACCAAACCAATAATGGCTGCACTACCAACATTCACAAAAGCACACGGAGCGGTAATGGCTACCAAACCTGCCAACATACCGTTACACATCATACTTACGTCAGGTTTTTTTGTTCTGAACCACCACATCCATAAGCAAGCTGCAAAAGCCCCAAAAGCAGATGCTATCATGGTATTAGTTGCAATAATTGAGATTCTCAAATCGGTACCAGCTAAGGTAGAGCCAGGGTTGAACCCAAACCACCCGAATGCAAGGATAAACGTACCAATAACGGCCATTGGTATGCTGTGTGCAGGGATAGCATTAGGCGAACCATTTTTGTTGTATTTTCCTATACGAGGACCCAACATTTTGGCTCCAACCAAGGCAATTACACCGCCTGTCATGTGCACAACAGAAGAACCCGCAAAGTCGACATGGCCATGACCAAGTCCAAAATTGCTTCCTAATTGGGCAAGCCAACCGCCACCCCATACCCAGTTACCATATATAGGATAAATGATGGTACCCACTGCTAATCCGTAAAGGAAAAATGCGGAATATTTCCACCTTTCTGCCATTGCACCTGTAGGAATAGTAGCAGTGGTGTCCATAAACACCATTTGAAACAAGAACAAGGCAAAAACTCCAACATCATAGCCACCTGAAAGGAAAAACGCTTTTGTACCAAAGAGGCCGAATGCATGTCCAAACAGGTTAATGGTCAGTTCGTGGTTCAAACCATCGAATCCTCCCAATGTTCCCAAAGCACCTACACCACCGAACATAAAAGCAAATCCACAAACGAAAAAGCCAATCATACCCAACGGATAAATCATTAAGTTCATGGCCATGGTGTGTGCAACGTTCTTGGCACGGGTTAAACCTGTCTCAACCATAGCAAAACCGGCCTGCATGAACATAACAAGAAAACCAGTTATTAAAGTCCACATGATGTTGATGGCTACTTTGTTATGACCGGCTTGATTAGCCACATCCGTAACAGATAGTTGTTCACCTGTCTTTGCAGGCGCAATTTCAGTTGCAGTACCAGTTGCGGTACCAGCAGGATCCGGTTTTTTTTCCGCCAAAGCGTAACTACTAAATATAGATGTTAATGCGAACGCTACAACCAGGCACATTAATAATATATATATCTTTTTCATAATTCGAATTTTTGTTGTTTTACATAGGATATTACTTATTTCTCATAGTCTCCTTTTAAGGACGCATCTCCACTCGCTTTAGTCCTGATTTTCCAGGCTTCCTCTATCGGGGTTAAGAAAATTCGTCCGTCACCCACCTCTCCGGTATAAGCAATCTGCAGGAGACAATCAACTGTTTTTTTCACGTTCTGATCGCGTACGACAATGGTAAGTAATCTGCGGGGAATAAACTCAGTATCTAAAACAGTACCGCGATACATTCGTTCTCCCTTGCTCTTTTCATTACCTACACCTGTAGTGTCTATGTAGGTAAAAAAATCAATATCGATCTCATGCAGCGCTGCTTTTACTTCATCAAATTTTGAAGTTCTAATGATAGCTTCAATTTTTTTCATGGCCTTAATTATTTATGTGGTTATTAAAAAGTTATACCAAAAACAAGATAGGCATCTTCCTTTTGGGGATTAAATCCTAACGTGGCTTTTAAAGGCAATGAAAAACTATCTGTTATTTTCAGATTTTTGGATGCCGATACCCCTAAGTTAACCACTGCAAATCCATTAACGCCACCATAACTATCACCATAATAGCCATCTGCAGGGGTTACACCCAGAAAAGGACTAAAATATTTGAAGGCATAGCCTAATTCAATGTAAGTAGAATAAGCCTGTTTGGATGGATCAACTGCGCCTAATGTTTCATCCCATTTTTTATCAGCTCCTGCAAACATAACATTGGCAGTAATACTTATGGGAAATGATGCAGGGCCTGAATACCCTAAGGAGCCTTCAAAAATGTGTCCTGTTTCTTTACTTTTATAATTGAAATATCGTGGCCCAAAATTCCAATCATAATCAGTCAAGGTAACTTTAATTGGCCCAATTGCATAGGAAGCATAAAGGTCAACTTCCTTATAATCACCAATAAAGTCGGTAGATCCCCAAGCTCCAATTTCAAGTCCACCTTTATCAAATGCTAAAGTTGGCTGGAAGTTTGGAGTTGGCGTTGCAGTTGAGAGTACTCCTCTCCAAACATAACTACTTACCAAATCTGCTGTCACTTTAAAAGGAGAGACCGCTGGAGCTGGAGTTGTTGCCGGTTCACTTGTTTGTCCGCTTAACCTTGCTAAAGGTATAAGGAAGGCTAAAGTGAGAAAAGCCGCGAGTAACCTGTTTTTATTTTTCATACTTCAAACATTTTGGGTTAGTGAAAATTTGTTTAACAGTACAAATATAATTATTTTTTGATATATCCCCCATATTTTTTTAAAAAAAATTGATTTTTTTTAATTTTTTATATTATTACCCCCTTATTTTTTAATATTAATATTTATTATTTTATACATTTTGCATTATAATTACATTTTATTATAAAAATTACTTATAAAATTTATTGATTTTAAATTATTTAAGATAAAAGCAGATTTTAGTTTAATTAATATATTTATTTTGATCTTTTACTTTTAATTTATCATTTTTTTAACATAATATGTTAATGTAATAAATATATAGATTATTTTCTATGAAAGTATATGTTACAAAAAACTTAACATTACATTAACAAATTCTGACTTCATTTGGATTTATCCAAATGTATTGACAGAAAAAGCCCAATTAATTAAGAAGGGATTAAACCTGAGTTAAAATTAAATTAAGAATAACGCGTATTTATACTATCATTCCTGCGCAAACGGTTTCGTTGGTGGCTTCGTCTATAAGAACAAGGCTTCCGGTGATGCGGTTTTTTTTATAGCTATCGTAGAATAATGGTTTAGTGGTGCGAATTGTGATTCGGGCGATATCATTCATTTTAATTGACATATCATCATAATTATTGTCCAGTGTGTGGATATTGACCTTATACACAACTTCTTTGATTATGCACCTTACATCGTTGCTAGTATGTTTTAAATGATACTTGCCGCCTGGTATTAAAGGCTTTTCATTCAGCCAGCAAATCATTAATTCAATATCCTGCCCTGTTTGAGGCAGGTTGTCTTTATGAACAATCATATCACCGCGAGAAATATCTATATCATCCGTAAGGGTTAGTATTACCGACTGTGGTGCAAAGGCCTCTTCCAGCGATCCATTGAATATATCAATTGATTTTATAGTTGTAGAAAGACCTGATGGTAAAACTGTAACCGTATCGCCGGCACTGAATATCCCTCCTTCAATTCGGCCTGCATAACCCCTGTAATCGTGAAACTCGTCTGAGTTGGGCCTGATGATATATTGTATCGGAAACCTGGCATCCACCAGGTTGTAATCACTTGCAATGTGAATGTTTTCTAAAAGATACATAAGGGAGGAGCCGCAATACCAGTTCATATTCTGAGAAAGCTTCACTACATTATCCCCTTTAAGCGCACTGATAGGAATAAAGTGCATATCCCGGATATCGAGTTTGGCCGTTATACCTTCAAAATTAAGTCGTATTTTATTAAAAACCTCTTCGCTGTAATCTACCATGTCCATTTTGTTGATGCACACAATAATGTGCGGAATATTCAACAGCGATGCAATAAAGGCATGACGTATGGTTTGCTCCATAACACCATTACGGGCATCAATAAGGATTATAGCTACATTAGCCGTGGAGGCACCAGTAACCATGTTGCGGGTATACTGGATATGCCCAGGAGTGTCCGCAATGATAAATTTACGTTTGGGCGTGGCAAAGTAACGATAAGCAACATCAATGGTAATACCTTGTTCACGCTCAGCACGAAGACCATCCGTAAGCAGGGCAAGATTTATGTGTTCCTCTCCCCTCCTTTCGCTCACCAATTTGATTGCTTCGAGCTGGTCGGCAAAAATAGCCTTGCTATCATAGAGCAAACGTCCTATCAATGTGCTTTTACCATCGTCAACGCTACCAGCCGTGGTAAATCGCAGCAGCTCCATATTTAAATATCCGGTTTGAATGTCCATATAAGAATGAATAGGTGAATGTGTGAATATTTGAATGTGTGAATATTTGAATGTGTGAATATTTGAATGTGTGAATGAATTTCTGCCGACTGTTTACTGCCGACTGTTTATGCAGTCCGCATTCCTTATGTTCAGGTTGCTCCCACCACCATCTTCCGGCCCTGATATCTTCACCTGGCTTAATTGCACGGGTACATGGCTGGCAGCCAATACTGGGAAATCCTTGATCATGTAAGGAATTGTAAGGTATTTGGTGTTGCTTAATATATTCCCAGACTTGCTTCTCAGTCCAGTTAATTAATGGATTTAGTTTAATAAGCCCATTAGGCTCGTCCCATTCGATCATTCTGGAATTAAACCTGGTGATCGATTGGTCTTTACGCAAACCGCAAACCCATATATCAAGGTTGCTAAAAGCTCTTTTTAAAGGTTCTATTTTTCGGACATGGCAACATTCCTTACGATTTTCAATACTATGGTAAAAGAGGTTAACACCCTTCTTTGTTACCATCTGTTCCACCATTGTATGATCAGGAAAAAAGACTTCGATGGAAATACCGAAAAATTGATTGGTTTTATCAATTAAATCGTATGTTTCGGGAAATAAACGGCCGGTATCCAACGTAAAAATTCGGGTTGTTTTATCAATAGCGCTTATCATGGCAGTAAGCACCTGATCTTCCGCTCCCATACTGGAAGCTAAAGCTATCCGCCCTCGATACTCATTTAAAAAGAACCCCAGCACTTCTTCAGGCAAACTCTTTTCAAACTGCTGATTCAGGGTCTCTATGGTATTTTTTATTTCTGACATTATTTAAATATTAATTTTTACCTCCCAACCCTCCTTAAGCAAGGAGGGCTAACTAATTGCGTATACTTTTAGGTTCCTAATTTCATATTTATTTTTTTAATTAATCTGTAATTATAGCTTATCATCAACTAGTTATAGCCCCTTTTTAAGGGGTTGGGGTTTAAAACTTAACAGTCCTAACCTAGCGTTCGGCTTAGGCTCCCGCTAAAAGCGGGACAAGCTGTGCCTAAGCCGGTTCTATAAATACAGGCTCAGCCTGCAATAATATATATGACTAAGGTAGAACCTTAGCCAAACTATATTCCTCAGAGTTTCATGCCTTTCATTAAGTTAATCAACCTTAAAAATACCCTTCCTTTTTCCTGTCTTCCATAGCCGATTCCGAGCGTTTGTCGTCCCATCTTGTGCCCCGTTCAGTAGTGCGGGCAACTGCAACTTCTTCAATGATTTCTGCAACTGACGAAGCAGGCGATTCTACTCCGCCAGTACAGGTCATATCGCCAATAGTACGGAATCTTATCTGCAAGGATTTAATTATATCACTGTCTTTTAATTGAATATAAGGGCATTTTGCAAGTAATACCCCATCACGGACAATCATTTCGCGTTCGTGCGTAAAGTAGAGATTTGGAATATCTATTTTTTCGAGGTAAATGTATTGCCACACATCCATTTCTGTCCAGTTGCTCAAAGGGAAAACCCTGAAATGCTCACCTATCCGTTTTCTACCGTTAAACAGGTTCCAAAGCTCAGGCCTCTGGTTCTTGGGGTCCCATTGGCCAAATTCATCCCGATGTGAAAAAAAACGCTCCTTGGCCCTGGCTTTTTCTTCATCGCGGCGTCCACCTCCCATAGCAGCATCAAATTTAAACTCTTCTATTGCATCGAGTAACGTAACTGTCTGAAGCCTATTGCGACTGGCATTAGGACCTGTTTCATCAACGGCCCTACCCTTGTCAATGGAATCTTGTACATGTCGTACAATGCATGTTGTGCCAGTTTTTTTCATTAAATTATCTCTAAACTCCAGTGTTTCCAGAAAGTTATGCCCAGTATCAATATGTAACAGAGGAAATGGAACCTTTGCCGGCCAAAAGGCTTTACGGGCTATATGAAACATTACAATAGAATCTTTTCCGCCGGAAAACAAAAGTGTTGGACATTCAAACTGTGCTGCCACCTCACGGATTACATAAATAGACTCTGATTCGAGCTCGCGTAAGTGATTGATGTTTCTAAATTTTAAAGAAGGCATAAATATTAATTAAAATGAGACAATTTGCCAATGTGCCAATTTTCAATTCCTTTATAGTTTCTAACTAAAATTTCCGGACAGATATTCACGCGTGAGTTGTTGCTTTGGGTTGTTAAAAAATTCGGCAGAAGGTCCGGCTTCGATTACTTCTCCCAGATACATAAACACGACGTAATTGGCAATGCGCTTTGCCTGTCTGAGTGTATGTGTAACCAAAACTATAGAGTATTGCTCTTTAAGTTCTAAAAAGAGCTCTTCTATCTTTTTACTCGAAATAGGATCTAGTGCCGAAGTAGCTTCATCGCCGAGGATAATCTCCGGTTCTACTGCCAATCCCCTGGCAAGGCACAAACGTTGCTGCTGCCCAATAGATAGACTTACAGCCGGAGACTTCAGACGATTTTTAACTTCATTCCAAAGCCCGACAGCTCTAAGGTAATATTTCACAATCTGGTTTAGTTTATGTCTATTTCTTATGCCGTGAATCCTTGGCCCATAGGCAATGTTATCAAATATCGACATTGGCAAGGGACAGGGGCGCTGGGAAAGCAAACCCATTTTTTTTCGTATATGCATGATTTCTACATTGCTGTCATGAATGTTCTCTCCATCAACCAATACCTGACCGTCGATTTTTACGTCATGCGACTGCTCCAGGAGGCGATTAAAGGTCTTCAGCAAAGTGGTTTTTCCACAGCCTGATGGGCCAATGATGCAAGTAATTGCCTTATCGGGAATGTCAAGATTTACATTTTTCAGGATATGGTTTTTCTTAATACATACATTTAGGTTACGCACCTTAATATGTGAATTTTCAACCATAGGTTTAGATATCGGTTTGATAATAATTTCTCGCTCATTTATATCAGGCATAAGCATGATATCGTCCTCATTCTTTATAAAATGCCCTAACATATTCGTGGTTTTTAAAAAGTTGAATGTCATATTTTATTTTTTGAAAATTTTCTACTATAGAAACGGGCCAAAAGACTTAATACTAGAACAATCAATGTCAAAATAAGTGCTGCAGCATAAGCTCTTTCCTGAACTGCCTGAATAGGACTGCTGAGTTGGAAGAAGATAGCTAAAGGTAAGGTTGCTGCCGGTTGCGAAAGAGAAATAGGAATACTGTCGGTATAACCTGCTGTAAAAAGCACAGAAGCTGCATCACCTATTGCACGACCTATTGAAAGGAGGATTGCTGTAGTAATTCCCGGAGAAATTTGTTTTAACATTACACGGATTATTTCGTAACGGGTAGCCCCAAGTGACAGAGTTGCCTCTTTAAGGTCTTTAGGAATAAGGCGGGCTACTTCATCCATTGAACGGATAAGAATTGGAATGATGAGAAAAGTTACCGCAATTATCCCACCCAATAAGGACGTCTTGAGACCCAGAAAAACCATTAAGGTAAACCCAAATGCACCGTAAACAATTGATGGAATACCAAACAGGACATCTGAAGCAAGCCTGGTAATATCCGCCAGGATAGATTTTTCCGGCAGGTAAACATTACAATATATCACTATCGGAATACTAACCAGAAGTCCTAAAAATGTAGATCCTATTACAATAAATATAGATCCTACTATGGCGTTAAGCAAACCTCCTTCTTTACCAATATAGAAACCACCACTGGGAATTTTGGTAATCATATCCCAGTTCATAGCAGGCAAGCCTCTCTTAACAATAGAAAATAGAATTAAAAAGAGAGAACTTAAGATGACCAATGTCGCCAGTATCATCAATATTTTAAATAATTGCTCTTCGAATTTTCTCATAGTACAAATTTTCTTTCAATCCTTTTAAGAATAAGTCTTGAAATAGTATTAAACAGGAGTATTATTACAAATAGGATAAGTGCAGCAAGCATTAGCGCAGAATCGTACAATGGAATAGACAGCATTTCTCCGTAGTTATTGGCAATAAGTGCAGGCAAAGGATACCCAGGGCTAAAAATTGATTTAGGTGCCTCAGGTATATTACCGCACACCATCAGTACCGCAATGGTTTCTCCAAAAGCCCTTGATATAGCCAACACAAGGGCAGCAATAATTCCAGGCAATGATTTTCTGAGAATTACAAACTTGATAGTTTGCCAATTTGTAGCGCCGAGGGAAAGTGAGGCATCGCGCAATTCTTTAGGTATGGCAGCAAATATTTCAACAAGTATGCTAATCAATAATGGTATGATCATAATGGCTAAGACAATGCCCCCGGCAAGGACACTATAACCAGCTGAATATTCTACAAAATGAGGGGCCAGCTTGTCGGAAATGAATGGCACCACTATCAATACACCCCAAACCCCATAAACTACAGGTGGAATACCAGCCAGAATGTCGATCATAGGAAAGACAAAACGTTTCATATAAGGGTGTGCGTATTCTGATAAAAAAATCGCGGCAAGTAGGCATAATGGCGTAGCAATAACAATAGCTATTCCGGTTACCCATAATGTTCCCATAATAAACGGGAAGAAACCAAATTCACCTTTAAAGGGGCGCCAACTGCTTTCGGAAAGCAATGACCATAGTGAATGATGCTGTAAAATTGGCACTGATTTGAAATATAAGCTTAACCCAATGATTAGGACAAGCAGTATAGAAAAAATGGTTAAGATCCTCATAATATTCTGAGCGAGCTTATCCTTTAAGACACGAAGTTGAGTATTAATAATCAATGCCATAATTATATATCTACTTTGTAACTACGGCGTAGTCTGGAGACTACGCCGAGCTTATAGTGAGGCCTACTACTATTTTACTTTTGCCAATTCATTTTCCAATTTCTCATTTGGGAGATTGATATATCCGGCCTCCCGGACATATTTTTGTCCATCAGTTAGCACCCATTGAATAAATTCCACAAGAGCTTTTTTGGTGGGTTTACCAAATGTTACGAAATACAAATCGCGTGCTGGTGGCGATGGATATTTGCCGGATGCAATTGCATTTATAATGTCGTCAAGGGTATTATAAAAATTCTCGTCAGCATCAATCTTACCATTACTATTCAGATCGAGAGGTAACACATGGATGCCAGGATTCTGTTGCTTGGTTTTTGGATCATATACATATATAATATTATTGTAACCAATTCCCAAAGGATCTTTTGTAACTGCCTGTGCAAGACCCGGATCACCGAATACACCTACACCTAATAAATCTTCTTGTTTTTTCCCAAAATATTTAGCCCAACTCTCGGCAGCGCCACATGCATCGGATCGTGTATAAACACGCAAAGGAGCATCACTCTTAATTTCGGTAGCTAGTCCCCAATTCTTATATTTACCGGTAATCCAAATATCATTAGCAGCATTTTTTTTTAACCCATGAGAAAGAATATCATTTATTTTAGGGTTTGATGCACTGATCGTGGCAACTACAGCATCTTTGGCAGTAGCCACTGTAAAAGCTCCTTTCCTGAATTCTTCCGGATAGATATCACGCGAAACCATACCAATATCCACCATTTTTGAAAGGACGTCTGTTATTCCTTTACCAGCGCCACCCGCAGAAATGTCAATTTTTACTTTGGGATGAAGTTTTTTAAATTCATCGGCCCATTTAACAGTCATCGGATACAATGCAAAAGCTCCGGAAATAGTAATACTTCCTTCAAGCCTATCGTTGTTTCGATTTACTGTTCGACATGCTATTAAGCTTATGAATACCAGTAACATAGAACAGCCTAATTTTATTTTCATAACACAGGTTAAATTAAGAATTAAGCATTAAAAAATCCGAAATTATATTTGGAATCAAAGTTGCACCGATTATCATTAAGATTCAATACCATTAAAATGGTATTTTTGATGGTTATTTATAGGTAAGTATAAATACTTAGTGGGATTATAAAAAGAGGTTGAACTATTCGCACTAAAATGTTCAATCGTGTTTACAGGAAAAGCTTTTGCCTTTTGCCTTCCCGAAAGATTCTTTTCCTTCCGAAATGGAAAAATACATTAGGCCGGTTGCTCCAATAATATCGGCATAAGCAAATTCTGTAAGTTCAAATCGGGGTTTCCCTTGATGCGCAAAATCATCATGGCAATACCAATACCTGAAATCATTTCAATAAAACTGTCCACGCCAAATCCAAACAGGGTAGGGTTTTATCATAGTATCCAATAATCATAGAGACAATGCCTTCGACAATATTGTATATAATCGTAAAAAGGCTTAACAAGTAAGCTTGTTTATAGAGTTTTTCTTCTGTATATTCCATCGCTACCGCATTGAAAAAGGATATTCAAATAATAAAATGACTTCGAGACATAATGACCAGGACGAGTGTTAGCCATATCATCCAATCAATTCAATAATTAGCTTAACAATATAAAGTCAACTTTTGTTTTAAAAATTTTAAAGCTTAATCCGGGATTAACAAATATCAGCAACTTGGTTGAATTTTCAACTTATGAATTACATTACTACTTATTTATATTACGAGGACTATTACGGCAAAGGATTCAGATTTTCCCACTTTACTTTCCATTTCCCATTTTTGGGAAAGCCAGGTGTTTCAGTTTTGCACCCATCATAACCTGCGCACATCATTGCAATGGCTGAAAGTAAACCGCCATTGCCCGGCAGGTATAATCGTAAACGCGAATCCTGGTAATTATGGCCGTTGATTAAATAAGTGTTTTTTTGTGATTTCATAAATAACGCATCAACGGCCTTTTCAGGAAGACCAAGACGTGTAGCGCTCATTGCAGTCATTGGAAAATCCCAGCCCCAGGTTTCTTCCCATTGCCAGTTTTTCCAAATATAATCGAATGTCCGGCGCATAGTAGCGCTATCCAACAGGCGGCTGCCCGGCAAAAGGCCATAAGCTCCCAACACTGCCGGATGGTCGGTAGTATATTTAGGGGTGGTATAAGTATCTGGCACATTCTCTGCGCCAAGGTACAAACCATTTAACTGGGCAAGAACTGAAAGTTTTGACAGCACTTCGTCCCATTTTTTATTTCGTGGCATATTTAAACGTTCGCACCATTGTTGGGCCGCAGACAATCCCCAATACCAATATTCCAATTCAAAAGGCGGATTAATAGTTGTTTTAGCATCGAAGCATTCCTGAGCAGGGATTAAGGCTGACCCTAAGATATATCGGTCCTTATTTTTGTCAAACCATGCATAAGAAGCCATAAAATCGGCAGTTTGGAAAACCAAGTCCTTGTATTTTTCGAGCGTAGCTTGATCATGATAATGCCTGTAACATAATTCGGCAAAATAAAGGATGTGTGGCTGTTGCCAAATTAGCACTGCACCCACGGATGAAGGACAATCGCTTCCGGAAGGGTCTGTCATCTTTGGCCAGCGAGCACCTTCAAAGCCTTGGCGTTTCGCAATTTCACTCGCTTTAGGGAGAATTGTTTGATACCAACCCATACTTTTTTCCAGCAAATCAATTCTATTCCATAGTGCAAAATGCGCAGCATGCCACCAGTGCATTTCCAGGTGGAATTTTCCGTACCAACTGTTGCAGGTCAACCCAGTTTCCTGTGGAGGAACCGAACCTGCACATTGGATTTTCATTAAGTATTGCGACAGAACAATACGACGTTCAAGCTCTAAAGCACGCGGATCGGTACTGCCTGTAAAATCCACGGCTCCTCCATTCAGCCAAAATTGTTTCCAGGAGGAGTTACTGTTAGCCATAGTTTCAGGAAAATCAGGAAGTTTTTTTATACTTTGTTTTGAAGAAAACAAACAGGTAAATGAAAATACATCCTGATCGGTATTGGGCGATAATACAAAATAATGCAGGGCTTTTTCGTTCATTTTCCCATTTCCCTTCCAGTCAACCTTAACAGAATAACTTGTATTATCAAGGTTGCGTTGAATAATAATAGAATTAGGATTAATACCACTCAATAGTGATTGATGCTTATCTGAGCTTTTCCAGTCGCAACCTGAATCAACGTGTCCGCCGGTTGGATATGGGAAGCGTAGGTTGATTTTTAATAATCCTTTTTTAATTAAAGGAGACCGAATTTCAACTGCTATCATGTCTTTGTCCTGATGGCAGTATGTGATAACCTCCACAGGCATCTGTTGTACCTCGAAAGTACTATGGATTTCGCCTTTCCAAGGGTCAAGCTCCTGATGTATGTTTGAAATTTCCTCTCTTGTAACTTTTGATCCATCGGGTTTTATCAGTTCCAGCCCAACCATGCCCAGATGTAAGCGATGTGGATTAATACGCAAATAGTCAGAAGCTTCTTTTTTTCGGGCAGGTTCCTTAAATTGTGCTGAATATAGGACTTTTCTCCCATGAAAATCATATTCTTTCAAAGCTTCTTCAAGACGATATTCCCCTGTATTCGGAAAGCTATGCCATCCCCATTGCGACTGTGTGCCAAGCGGAATGCCCCGGTCGTAATATTCCGGAAAAGTTTGCAGGCCCGTTGCATCAACCGTAAAGGCAAACTCACCATTGCCAACAGAAAGCGAAGCTAAGGTATCAAATTTTTCAACTTTCACGGTGTGGCGTTTCACCAGGGATTCCCTGTCTATACAACCGTTGCACCGTTGTGAATTAGAATTTTGACAAATTCCAATGCAAATGATGAAACTAAACGAGATTTGCAATAAAGTCTTCATGCTCAATAGAATTAATTTTTAATGCTACTTTGACAAATTTAAAGCTTTATGTTCATAGATTAAATTGAACCTTACTTTTGAAGTGTCAAGCTGTTCAAATAAATTTCGAGGTTTGTATATCCAACGTTATTTTTGTAGCCATTTCTGTCATCGGGATTTGTTGGGTTTAATTTGTGAGCATTTTCCCACGCATCGGACATGCCGTCATTATCACTGTCAACGGGAGGGTTATCGGATTTTAGGTTCCCCTGGCCACCAACTTCAGCTTCGCTCTGGATAATTTGACCTTTTGTACCCAATGACTTCAAATGCTCAATAAGCCTGGTGTCTACTGAGTCCCGGACAAGAGACGCACCAGCTTTTAAAAGTACTACTTTATATGCCTCAACTGCACTATCTATTTTAACCGGGACTGAAGGCAGATTATGAGGGGCAAATTCTAAGGTGGCCTTTTCATTTATAAAATCTTCGTTAGTAATTGGTTTACCATTGAGGTTACCGTCTTTGTTGATATCTATATAGTTACCTCTATGAAAAACATGGTCTGTTGCGGTGAACATGCTCAGATAATTATTGCCGGAATTAGGTCCTGCAATGAAATAATTATTGATGATATCCTGGTAATGATCGGCTTCAGAATGTCCACCTACAAAACCACTGCCTCCCCAATTGTAAATTATATTACTAATAAATTGAATACCGGCCTTTGCTTTAGGATTGCGGCTTTGATTATCAATCCATAAACAATGATGAATAGTGAGATTGATGGGGTTCTCCAGCAGGGCGCCAAACCTTTGAGGATCGATGCTTTCGCCATTGATGCAATATTGAAGGGTAATATTCCTGCTTTCTTTGATATGAAGATTGTCCCAGCGTCCCCAAGTTATAGAGCAGTGATCAAGTATGATGTTATCCGCATTATCAATATAAACGACACATGAACCCTTGGACATATTGATACTGCCGTGAAATCGAATATATCGGGCAATCACGTTATCAGAACCACTAAAAGAAACGCTGCTACCATAAATGACAATTCCATCACCAGGGGCAGTTTGTCCTGCAATGGTTATTTTCGATTTGACTGAAACACGTGAATTAATTTTTATAACACCTCCCACATCAAAAACTACCGTTCGTTTAGGCCCACTCACGCCATCGCGAAAAGAACCAGGGCCGGAATCATTTAGGTTGATAACATGATAAACAGTTCCACCACGGCCTCCGGTTGCAGTAGCACCAAATCCTTCTGCCCCGGGAAATGCTATTTGCTGAGCGGTAATATCCTCAAAAAAAACGAACAACCATGTAGCGAGTAAAATAGTATAAATTTTTATCCGTACAAAATTATTTTTTAATGGTCGGATGTAGCTTGTCCCGAGTGCTCGGGACAAGCTTTTGGTTTGAGAAAAACATGCTCGGTCCATATCTATAAATAGAGCTTAGAAATAATATATTTTTGCCGCTATTCAAGTTTCGGTTTCCCTGGCTGCAGGAAATGAAAAAAGTGATGAAAGCAAGGATGATTAGCGGCTTAATCTTCATGATTGGAAGTGATTATTGTTGGAGATAACCAATGTATTCATTATAGGATTGCAGTTGGTTGGTTTTATTCAAGATTATCCGGTTAAAAAATCAATAAAAAAGATATTTAGTTCCTGGGAAACCAGTAACCAGTAACCAGCAACCAGTAACCTGATTTAATTAATCTTATGCCCTTTCCTGTATAAAGGTAAAAACCAGTTGTTTGGATCCATGAGTTTTGCTTTTACCTGTGCTGCCGCAGGGTCGTTGGCAACTTCAAACTTCCTGGCTATGCCATTGGCTAACAGGCTTGCACCGGTGCCGGGAGCTTCTTTCTCCCTGCGTGTGGCTATTCTCAGGTAATCAATCCAGCGCTCGCCTTCATAAGCTAATTCAAGCGCATATTCATTCAAAATTATTTCTTCAACCGCCTTAATCGTATCCTGGAGGGTAGGATTAATCGTGGGAAGAGTAACTGCAGATAAATATGCCCTTCCGCGTGGGCCAATGGTTGATCCGTAAAAAAGAATATTTAATTGACTATGATGAGAAAAATCAAACACGCTGCCCAACGTATCCTTGGCGATTGGATTGGAGGCCAGGGTCAGAGTATCGGGACCACCCAAAAACGCTAATGCCAGTTTGTATTTCCCTGCCCGGTTCGCGGCCTCGGCAAAGCGAATGGCCAATGTTCCCGCCCTGTATATATACCAATCTGCATCATTATTGAAAGGACTAACCACATAATTTAAATATTTTTTCACTACAGGGTTCCCGTTTTCCGTTGACCAAGAAGCATTTTCGCCTCTCCTATCGCCAAGTGAACCATTTTGTAGAACCTGGCTTCGCCAGTTGTCTATGGACAATTGGGAAGGTTTGAGCAGATATTTTCCATAAGCGCTGGAGAAAAAATCAACCAACGAATTTGTTTCACCATACTGCTTTTCGGTATAGCAAATCCATATCCATTCTTTTCCGTATTGTTTATTTGTAGCTTTTGCTTTGAACATATCAGGCCAATAACCTGTGCCACCTACGAATCTCCAATAACCATTGCTACATTTATACTTTGTAAAAGCTTCGTTGTCAGCACCATTAGCTTCGTAATCCAGGATTTTTTTATAATATGTTGCTGCTTCTGTATATTTACCCTGCCATAACAATAAATCGCCCATGAACATTATTTTGTGAACAAAAGTTTTGTTTGAGGTATAAGTATTATCTATAGTCGGCCAGGAAGCGTTTTCTTCCGCAGCCATGGTGGTCGGAACTACTGTCCTCATTACAATAACCAGAGAATCTATCATTGCATTTAAAGGAACTATCGGAAAATCTCCCTTTTCAAGTGCATCAAGGCTTTCGATAGGTTTTGTTATGTAAGGTACGTTACCAAAATGGACTGCAAGCAGGTAATATACCCAACATCTGAAAGCGACAACTTCAGCATAATAAAAATTATATGTTGCAGCATCTAATTTACCGCTTGCTTTCATGAGGTTCATGTTTTTTATGCCATCATTGCAACTCAGGATAACCCTGTAAAAATTTTCCGGTTTTACGTAGGGATTTAATGAGTCAACACTATGGGTCGAGATTTGCCTCATGTAATCATTGGCATTTGCAGTAACATCCATTAAGTCAGCCTGCAATTCGCCTAACAGTACGTACTGATCCGCAAGCAATTGTCTGTGCAAACTATTTATTCCCAATACCATAGACCTTGCATCATTGGCATTCTGAAAATTTTTATCCGCTGCTACTACATTCTGGGGATCCGCATCCAGCATTTTTTTACAGGATGTAAATACAGAAACAGACAGTATTGAAAGGATAAGCGGTATTGCGAATAGGAATAATGATTTGGATATTTTTTTCATATTTTGATATGTTTTGTTTTTCATTGTATTATTCAATTTTATTTAATTAGTGTCTGTCTATAAAGTTGGCCAGTTGTTTCCCCTTTTTTAAGGGGGATGGGGGTTTAAAAATAAAATTATCAATATCCCCTGCCCCCCTTAAAAAAGGGGGAACAACAGTTGCATAGTATTTTATAGACAAATTCTAAACTAAACATTACTATATTATTTATTATAAACCGATTCTGAAGCCTACATAAACCGAGCGGAATTGCGGTGTAAGCCCTGTATCAATTCCCTGGGCAAGACAGCTTGATGATACGCTGAATTCAGGATCGTACCCTAAATAATTTGATATGGTAATCAGGTTGTTTGCGGCAATATAAATCATAGCGTTCTTGAAAAACTTGGCTTTAATAGGTAATGCATAAGAAAGGGACATTGTCCTGAGTTTTATGTAAGATCCATCTTCGATCCAGCGGTCAGAAAATCGTGAATTTCCCATTGGATCTCCCCAGGAAGCCTTCGGGACATCCGTAACCTGTCCGTCATAAGTCCACCGGTTCAAAGCTGTTGTTGACTGGTTTTCATAACCTGAGAGCGATTCCAGTTTTGAGCGAAGTTGATTGTAAACCTTATTGCCTTCACTAAATGTGACAAGAATATCCAGGGAGACCCTTTTCCACGTAATATGGTTTGCAAACATCCCTGTAAATTTGGGGTTGGGATCACCAATGATCTCACGGTCGTTTTGATCAATAATTGCATCAATGTTCAAATCTGCAAACCGGATATCGCCTCCTTTTGCATTAATCAATTGGTCGTTGGCCATCCTGTTTTTCTGTCCTGATTGAGCGGCGTCAGCATTTGAGGCAAAAACGCCAAGGGAATGATAGCCATAGAAAACGCCCATGGGTTGTCCAACACGTGAAAGTATAGTTCCTCCGGCAATGTCAGTGGTGAACTCACCTCCCGGCAGCTTTTTAATTTTATTTTTATAATGGGCTATGCCAAAACCGGCATCCCATTTCAAAGTTTTATTAATAATCCGTCCGTTGAGATTGAATTCAAATCCGGTGTTTTCGATAGTTCCATTATTGATCATGGCAGCAGTGAAGCCTGAAACATTATCAACAGGCGTCAGGGTCAGCATATTGTCTGTAATGTTATGAAAGTAGTCTGCAGTCAACTGTAAACGCTCATTAAAAAAGGCCAGGTCTGCCCCAAGATTAAATTTTTTATTGGTTTCCCACTGAATATGGGTGTTGGGTACATTACCGCTAACCAACCCTGAGTATCCGATAAATTCTTGTGGTGTGTAATATTTTATGCCATTATAATTTCCGATGTCGTCATTCCCTGTTAATCCATAGCTTACCCTTAATTTAAACTGCTCGATAAAATTGAGGTTAGACATAAAATTCTCCGACGAAACAAGCCATGCGCCACCAATAGAAGGAAAAAAGCCAAATTTATGAGAGAACAAGCTAATTCCTGTTGCGTCGCTTCCAAACTTTGAGGATCCATCCATTGACATATTCAGCGCGAGGAAGTATTTTTTCTTAAACGAATAATCAATTCCCGCGTAGTATGTCATCCCATTCCATTTTTCGGACAAACCACCTGTCTTGTCAAGGTTACTGGTGCCGGAATCTAAATATTTTAAAGCATCTATTGGTGTATTGTAAGCTTTGGCTATGTCGTCACGCGCCGAATTGGTACGGTATCTAAAACCTAAATTTACTGATATGTAATGGTCATTTTTAAAAATTTTATTGTAATTCAACCAACTATCACTATAAACAGAACTTAAACGTTGTATATTGCTGATTGCTTCATCGTAGGCAATGGTGGTCAAAAGAGTGTCTGCCACAAATCCCCTGTCAGGAACAAATACATTCTCATCGTTTTTATCATAAGTCACCCCAAGTATTGAGTTCAGATTTATGTGGGCGTTAATTTTATAATTTAATTTTACAGAACCGGTAAACCTGTATGCTTTGCTTCTGGCTTCCAATATATTGATGGCTGCAACCGGGTTGCCCATACCGAGTGAATCAACATCCTCCATATTTTGGGTAGCCTCTCCATTATTGTCGAGTACATTTGGGGTGAAAAAAGGAGACTTTATTAAACTGAGATATATGGGGTTTGTTTTAGGGGCTAGCCCATCATTTTTTAAATTATGCTCCCCGTAAGTAAAGCCAAGGTTGGCATTGATGGTCAGCTTTGATGTGGCAAGTATATCGGAATTAAAACGGACATTATATCTCGTAAAATCGGTATTTCTAAGGATGCCTTTATTTTTCAGGTATCCAACCGAAAGCCCGTACCTGGCAATTTCATCACCGCCTGTAACACGCAAATAATAATCCTGGTCGGTAGAACGGTCAAAAATTTTGTCCTGCCAATGGGTATTGTTGTTGTATCTTTTATAGTCCGAAGAGGTGATATCGGCATTCATGTAAGGCTGAGAAGCTATCCAGTCACCCGATAAATTATTGTTTTTGAATTGTTCGGTTAAGTATGGCCTGAAATCGGATGCCTCCATAACAGGAATATTTTTTGGCGTAAAGTTCACTCCGCCATGGGCATAAAAATCAATTGTCGTAGCGCTTTCGCGTGCATGGACTGTATTAATTAAAATTACACCGTTGGCTGCCTTGGCTCCATAAATAGAAACTGCATCTTTAATTACTGTAATATTATCTATATCTTTAATATCTATATGTGCCAGGGGATCCGGTACATAACCTTCAATCTGGGAAGGTGAATAGTTTTGGTAGTCATAAGGCATACCATCTACTATAATAAGTGGCTGGTTATTGGCATACATTGATGAATATCCCCGCAGGAATATGTTTGCGCCTATACCCAGTGTTCCTGACCGATCAATAGTGTTCAATCCTGCTATTTTCCCCTGGAGCATACTTTCAGGCGATTCGGATGGGTTTGTCCATGAACCGTTTACAGTGGCCACAGAGTTGATTACCTGACTTTTCGTTTTTTGAGAATAGGGCAGGCTTGCCAAATCGTAAACAGAGTTATATGACTCCTCATATAATTTTATTGAAACCGAGTTTTTCCCTTTTAAGGGAACTTCTTTAAACTGAACGTCTTTTCCTGAAATCTCTAAGGTAGCTTCATAATCAGGTACCTTAATGGTAAACATACCGCTGTCGTTCGTGGCTGTTGAAGAATAGTTTGGCACCACTACGTTGATCCCGGAAAGCGGTAATCCTGTAGATGCATCGCTGACGGTACCGGTTACTTTTTGCTCTCCGGTTTCCTGCGCAAAAACATTACCTGTTAACAGACCAAGTATCAGGATGAATGTAATGTCTTTCATTTTTTTATATGCGTACATATTCTTTTTTTTTGTAGGTTACTGAATTACTGGTACCATTTTGATATAATCAACGGAAACTGCTGTAGCAAACGATGGACTCGCAGTGGCAGTCGTAGGCGGTGAAGGTAATGCTTTTATGGTAACCCCTGAAACTCTTAATGATACAGCATTAGCAAATGCGGCAAAAGTATATTCGCCAATATAAGTCTCTGTATAATTGGCAGTAGTTAAAGCCTGTCCAAAAGTGAAAAGCGCAGTATTTGAATTATAAGGATTAACCGAAAGAACCTGGTTAAAATAATTGATGACTGTATCCACCACCGCATTAGGTGTACCAGTTATTTTATTTTTTAGGTTATAAATGTAATTTGGAGCAACCCAGTAAAATTTATATTTAGCAGAAAAAATATTATTTGCAGTAAACTGCACCCAAAATGCACTACCAGAACTAAAATTATAAATTAAATCATAACCTCCGGATGCCATGGGGTCGTAACGTTTTACCACACTCCGAAAAGTGGTATCTTTTTTTGGTGTAAACGATCTTCCTACAGGATTTTCCCCTTCAAGGATGATAGGTTTTACCTTATTTTTAAGCTGTACAGGATATTTGTCCAGCATAATAACAGCACCGTTACTCAAATCGGCTGTTTTAATAATGGATTGTTTGTCAATATTTACCTTTATTCCATTGGTGGATATTAATGTATCGGGCAAATTATTTAAATTGTATTTGCCCTTAATTGCTAAATCGGAACAAACATTATACGCAGTTAAACTGTCCCATTGCTGGGCAATTGGCATTTTTGAATATGGCCTGTAAGCGTTAAATGCCTGTTCAAAAGCATTATTGGTAAGAAGGATGTATGTAAATATTTCATTTTCATCATCGAGATTGGCTATGTTCTTAAGGTATGGGGAACTGTTAACCCATACGGTGTCGTATATGGTATTACCTTTTGAGTCCACGCCGATTCTTGTACTCTTGGCAACATCAATTACTAATTTATCTAATGTTTTAAGAAAAAATACCTGTTCAAGGTTTGGATCTTCACCCAGAAGATATTCCCGAATGGTAGGTTTGGTATCTATAAAGTGGTCAATAATATGCAGCACACCATTACGGCAAGGGCGATCATAAGGGGCAATAAGGTTAGCGTTTTCAATAGTTTGCCCATTCTTATAAATGGTAATGTGTTTACCATTGAGCATTTTTATTTGCAAAGATGAATCGGGAGTGTCATTATAATAGGCTTGATAGCATATATAATTTCCAATGAACTGTTTAAGTTTAACCGTATCACTTGCAATTGCAGCATCTAAACTGGCCAGAGCATCATTTGTAGGCGCCCAAATCGTGAACTGAGAGGAGCCTAATATTTTGTCGTACCCTGTTTTTGTGAGATAATCATAAAATTTGCTCAATTCAGGAGTAGCTTTTATTTGCTGTAACAAATCGTTACTATTTTGCGAACCATTGAGGTTATAATGATCATCCCATTTGTCTTTACAACAGTACAATGCAACCAGGCATGCGGTTAGAAAAACAATGATGTACTTATTTTGTGTCATTTCGAAAAATTTTAGTTTTTAGAATTACTAAGCTTGCGGGCTTAAGGCACACAAGGGTACGTTGCATTAGGAAACGTCATACTTTTCTGGTCCATATCAACCGGTATCAGGTGGATCATATCCAATGTAAGCGTTAAATAAGTACTCGATTGATTCGGAATATATTTAAACCTGATCACATGTGTGGTTGTTTTAGGAAAATAAACAGGGGCGCTGTTAACCAGCAGTCCAATATATTGATTGGTTTGAAGAGCCGTGCTCGCGTCAACGTGATCATAGAGCTTAGTGTCCAGGTTATGCAGTTTCATATCCGCAGGATATGGAAGGTCCACGCTAGAACTGGTTTCTATGCTTCCCAGCATTTTACCGTCCATAAGAACATATGCACTTACCCTGCTTGGCTTACATTTTGCACATACCCACAGGTTATACACTCCTGCATTTACTGCGGGAAGATCAAATTCTACCCAGTCAATCTTTTTTAAATCACCTACATCAAAGTGATCTCTCATGCAGTAAAGGTCACCTACGGTGTAATTATAATCAGCGCCGCCATCCGTGCGTTTGCTACCCACCCGCACCGACGAAAGTCCATCTGGAAAATATTTATTGGGAAAGGCTAATGTTGTTATCCTGTAAAATGGTTTATTGCTGTTGTCCGGATTTTTCGCTGTTGTCAGTTCAGGCCAACTCATACCAATATCTAAGTATAATGGGGAAGGAGGGACAATTTTAAATATCATCATGGAATCCATTAAATGGTAAACCCCATTTTTCGCAACATTGTTACTTTGGTTTTTATCAATGACAAAAGTTGAGTTTATTGCGAGTATGTTTTGCACGGAAAGGGTCAGGTAATCATAACTCATAGACAAGTAATTCTGGTTTGCAAAATCACGTAAAAAATAAGCCGATGCTGCCCGGATACAATGATCGGCTATTAGTAAATACAGACTATCTTTTGAGTTCAGGTAAGGACTTTTGGTATTTGAGAATCTATCAACTAAGTCATTGTAGCTATTGATATTATATTTATTATAAACTGAATCTGGCTCTACAAAAACCGTAAACCAGTATGGCTTTATATTACCACGATTATCAATAAAACCGGATGGTTTTAACGAATCTATCAGACCGGTCTGTCTCAGGGCTTCTGCAAAAATAGAAAGACCTGGGTCCTTTGCAATTTTGTCATAAACAGGATTGAAAAAATCTAAAGGTGATAAAACTTTGTTAATTACATGAATCAACCCGTTTACTGTTTTAATATCCCGCCTTGTAATTTTGGCAATTTTACAAAGTGTGATATCGTTTATTCCTCCGGCCCCAAATTTGGTGACAAGTATATTACCGCTCATTGTGGTATCAGGAAGGCCTCCATCTACAAACCGGTCAGAGGATATGGTATCCGGGCACAGGTGTAACTTCACCAAATTCTTTAACAAAAGAATATCATCCGCTGAGGTGAAATCATTGACAGAAGATTTTCCCTGGCTGTGATAAAACTCCAGGATGGCTGCATTATCAGGGGCAAAAAATGTATAAGAACCATAAGCATTAAGGAATGTTACGCTATTGGTTTTGTCCAGTATTTTATATAGCTCACCAAAGGTGTCGGGCGACATTTTCAGGTAATCGCCCATGGTAACACCTGTAGCTGTTGTAAACAACTTATCTTTCAGATCATCCTTAAATTGATTACACCCCGTGATAAAGCCTAACAAAGCCACGATGAGAAGGCCACCGAAATAATTTTTACCAAGCAAAGGTATTTTATTCATAGTTATTTATTTTATTGGTTACCTGGATCATAATATCTATTTTGTTTCAAATTCGGATTAGCATCTATTTCCGACTGTGGGATAGGGAAATAAAGGCTCAGGGTATCGGTATATCTGTTTATAAGCTCATTTTGTAAGCTCACAGTAGCATAGTTCCCAATCATTTCGTGTATATATCTCATATAACCGAAATGATTACGTCGTGCATGCCTTAAAACATCGAACCAGCGCTTTCCTTCAAAAAGAAATTCTTTTTGCCGCTCTTTTAAAATAAGATCGGTTATACCTTCTTTGTCCGCATTATCAATTTGATAGGTTGTATCGGCATACGCCCGGCCCTGAATGGTCTTGACATCGTTCATAGCCTCCCTGCCCCTGTTCAATTGATTCAAGGCTTCGGCCCGCATTAAGTAAACATCCGCCAAACGATAAACAATCCAATGTGCATTGAACACACTCTTACTCCTTTGTGTGCTGCCATTCGTACTTAGCCCAAGATATTTCCAAACCATTTGTGAAGCAGTAAATGAGCTCGATGGTTTTGCACGTAAATCGGGTTGGTAGCCATTTGTTTCAGAAGTAAACAAGCTTCCGTCCGATATAACATAAATACTTGGAAGAAAAGACCACTTGCCAGCGTTACTGAAATAATCGAAAAATGGATTGGATTTTGTAGCATTGAATTGAAATTCAAAAATACTCTCGTTAGAATTACCGGTTACAAAATTATCCGTAAACCAATTGTTATTGCCGGAGCTGCTATCTGGTGTTTGAACAAGGCCGTACTGACCCGAACCAATTATTTTATTGCAAGCATCGATACATTTTTGGTAATCTGAATGCCAAAGATATACATCGGCCTGCAAGGCATTTATCCCATATTTTGTGAGCCTTCCTTTATCATAATCCAATCGTCCGTAAGATGGATAGGCATTTTGTTCAGCAGTATCAAGATCATTAATAATTTGATTGATTATTATACCCTGACTGCTCTTGGGAATATAAATATCCTGATCATCGCTCACAATTGCTTTTGTCATAAGTGGGACTTCTCCATAAGTGCGGGCTAAATAAAAATAAAGTAAGCTTCGTAAGCCCCTTGCCTCTGCCTCATCGGCTTTAAGTTGGCCCATGGAATAGGTAGCATCTATTTTTTGGGCTTCTTTGGCAAAATCGAGCACTGTGTTGGCTAAGTTGATTGACTTATAAAACATTTTCCAATCAAAAGTAGTATTTGTAGGAACTACAACGCCGTTCATTATTTGTAAAAAATTCCAATCAATTAAAACACCTGGCTCAATTTCATCAGTGCGGATTTCACCCCAGAGGAATAGTTTATTTGTCAGG
>Ga0182027_10002639_pt1 | contig 28905 bp, 28 predicted proteins | sample 712E1DmetaG_FD_121300 | JGI IMG/M metagenome (GOLD analysis project Ga0182027, IMG submission 121300) | Permafrost microbial communities from Stordalen Mire, Sweden - 712E1D metaG (Illumina Assembly) | ecosystem: Environmental > Terrestrial > Soil > Wetlands > Permafrost | place: Sweden...
CGGGTTTTCTTCATCAGCTTTTTCGTCCAGTTCCGTTCCTTTTAGTACTGAATACAAGCGCTGAATTGTGCTTATGCAAACTTGGCTATCAGTTGCAATGTAGCTTGATTTCAAACGCTGGACGCTGTATAGCTCGGTGAATTTGCGGTTGTCGTCATTGGGAACATAGGCCATAAATTCCTGCTCAGCCTGTTCACCAAGATTTTTTGTGTCCACCAGAAACAAGACCCGTTTGGCCTTGGCGTATTTGAGCAGCCGGTAAATAAAAGTAATGGCGGTAAATGTTTTCCCCGATCCGGTAGCCATTTGGATTAAGGCTTTTGGCCGGCCTTCTTTGAAAGACGTTTCCAATTTGTTAATTGCCGAAATCTGGCAATCGCGCAAGGCATCGGTTTTCAAAGCAGGCAGGTCATGCAATCTTTTCCGCAGGGACTTGTCTTTTTTTAGCCAATCCCGCAGAGTTTCCGGTCGGTGAAAACAGAAAACTTCGCGCGCTCGTGGTTTTGGATCGGTGAAATCGGTAAACTTGGTAATTTCGCCAGTGCTGACGTATACAAAAGGCAGGGGTTCATTCTTAAGGTGTTTGAGTTTTGCAGTTGCGTAATTTTCCGCCTGGTTTTCATGAACAGACATGCGGTGGCCTTCTTCTTCTCGCTTTGCTTCGATAACACCGCACGGTTTTCCATCAACAAACAATACATAGTCGGCAGGGCCGATATCAGTTAAATATTCCCTTACCGCAACACCAATACCCGCATGCAAATTTACTTGCTTGAGACTCTGAATAATCCAGCCGCAAGACGTTAATTTCTTATCAATGCTATCTCTTGCGACTTGCTCTGGATTCTGATTCATATTTTCCTTAAAATCTTGTTCATTCTTATTCTTTGCCTTGGGGCGCGGCTTTTATTAAAATAGCCTTTGCATTTACGCAGCACTTGGACTTTATGTCCGGGTGAGGGCTTTAAGTTCTTTCTTCATTTGGCGAACCTTGGCGACGCTTCGAATCACCCGGCGGGGTGTAGCAGAAGGCGCCCGACAAAATCGGGGCCTTCTGCGTAGTAGGTAAAATATGATGTTGCGACAATCCCTTCCCAATGTTTAGGCATAATTGTACAATAGGAGTAACTATATATAATGCCTTATCTACGCCAAACGCGTAGAAATGATCTCATCACGAATACATCATCATGGACGAGAAAAAAATCATTCTGAAACGTCCGGAAATTTCCTCCGACCAATTACCCGGTGTTGTTGCCTTACCGGACGGGAAAAAGCAGCTTAAGCTCGGTTCGGGACTCATCACGTCCCTTATAAGCAGCGGCGGCATGGCCATTGTCTATGAAATTTGGAATGCAGAACTGGAAGTACGACGTGCGGTCAAGCTGCTTAAGCCGGACCACACGGCCGAAAGCGAAGACCGTTTTCATTTGGAAATGAAAATAACCGCAAAGCTGCATCATCCAAATATTGTGGAAATTTATTCGGTTGGCAAGTGGGAAGACCAATTGCCCTATATCGAGATGGAGTTGATCGATGGTCCTACCCTTGAAAAGGTCATAGCGGATGCCGGTAGCCTTCCGCCCGAAGCCGTGACTTCCATCGGCATTATGGTGGGCAGGGCACTGAATTATGCGCATAATCAGAGTTATATGCTGTACGGAAAACGATATCAGGGAGTCATACACCGCGACCTTAAACCCGGCAACATCATGGTTGCAAAAGACGGCACTGTCAAGCTCATGGATTTCGGTATTGCCAAACCAATGACCGCAAGCAAGCATACCATTGAAGGCGTCATCATGGGCACCATGCAATACCTCGCCCCTGAACAACTTGACGGAAACGAAGTTGATGCCCGTGCCGACCTCTACGCGCTTGGGGTCGTATTGTATGAAATGCTCACCGGCACCCGGGCGTTTCCCGAACAAAACCTGGGAAAGCTCGTCACCGACAAACTCAACAACAACTATGTGCAATTGACGGAATACTCTACAAAAATACCGACAGCATTTTGCAATCTCATTCACCGTCTTATTCGCTGCGAAAAAGAAAAGCGGGTGCAGGATGTTTTGGAATTTCTGCGTACCCTCTGTGCAATCCACAAAACCCTGACTCTTCGAGCCCCCGAACAGGTCATTGAAAACTTTTTGAATTCAATGCCGCGCCCAAAACGCATGGTCTTGCTTAAAAAGAAAAAAAACAAGCTTCCGGTATTGGTTTTTTTCCTATTGTTTTTCATGGTTACTTTTTTTGCGGTTGTTTACCTGCCCACCTTTATGCCGACCCAGGCCTCTGTTGTAGCGCTATTTTCAAAACTTTTGGGTAAAAGCAATGCCCAAAATGCAGACCCGCAGGCAATGCAATCTGCCATTATGAGACGCATCGATTCCGTCCTCAGCACGCAAAAAGCCCTGGCCCGGGAAAAGGAACTCGCGCAAAAACCGATTTTGGCCACCAACGATTCCATTACTTTTGTCAATGACCAGCAACCCCGCGCCATTGCTCCTTTGCCAAAACACAAAATCAAAACAAAGCCACTTGTGTCTAAAAAAGCCTTGGCGCAAATTGTTGCGCCCGGAAAAAAGGCCGAGGCAACACCCGTTTCACCTGCGATGACAAAACCGCGTGAAGAGCCGCCGGGGCTTTCATTTTTAGAAAAAATGAAAATGCAGTTCAGGACTTCTGATGTCATGACAATGTTTTCTTTGGCCGTTGAATCGGGAAAAACCAGCGAAGCCGTCCAATTATATCCTATGCTTCCGCAGGACCAGGCAAATTCAAAAAAGGCAAAAATGTATCATTTGCGCATCTTAAAAGCAACAAACGACAATGATGGAATAAAGAATTTCCTTTTTTCGAATGATATTTACGATGGTGAATTTTATTTGGAAAAGGCCCGCTGGTTTTTTAACACAAGAGACTATTTTAAAGCAGAGGAATTCATAAAGAGGGCCTCGATTTCCCCGAGCCAATTCCTTGACCAAAGACAATACAGGGAATTGCTTTTATACTCACGGGGACTATGCCTCAGCGCCCTCTACGATGAAAAACCAGGCTCTGATACAAAAAAGGTTGCCATGGAGGCGTGGTTTGAAGTGAAATCCTTGTTCAGAAATTCGCCGGACCATAAATATTTCCAAAAAGCAGACAGCGAGATCCGGCGCATCAGCACGACCTTAGCGCAGAAATGATGTATGAGAACAGTAATTTTAATGGTGCTTGTTTGTGCGGCCTGCGGCGCCTGGGCAACCGAATTCCCTTTTGATAAGGTGTCCCGGGATTCCGCGGCATTCGACACTATTGCCGGCGATCTTCCGCCCATGCTCATTGCAAAAAAAAGGCCGTATTTCGTTTCCGGCGATATTTATGTCCCACAGGGAAAAACAGTGACCATTTCCGCCGGGGCGGTCCTGTGCTTCAAAAACTTTACCGGTTTGCATATTATGGGCACCTTACTTGCCAAAGGCATTAAAACAATGCCCATTATTTTTACCTCTGAAAATGATAAAGACTATAATAAAACCAGCGCAGTGGATGCCGCGCCATACGACTGGAATGGCATTTACATTCATGAAGACGGCATCGGTACCTGCTTGTCGTATTGCGCTGTTTTATATTCGGTGGAAGGCATCAACGCACAAACGAAGTTTTTTAAACTTGCTCCGTGCGTTTTTTTAAAAAACGGGAGGGCCAACCTTACCATCGAAGGCACTGTTATGCAAGTGTCGGACCAACCTTTCGACTATTCCCTTTCTGTCGCAGATGTTAATTCTTACGGAGTGCCGATTTCCGTTTTAAAAAAAGACCCGTTGGAATCATCGCGACGGAATTTACGGTATAGCGGCTTGTCGTATGTTGCAATCGGCTTTGTCGCTGCCTTGGTTTATGCCATCCGGTTGCGCGGGTCGGAGGATTCTTTTTCCTCGCTGAGCGATATTTCGAAAAACAATCTTTCAAAAAATTCAACGGTGCAGTGGACAAATGCAAAGATCGACCGGGACAGGGATTTTTCCGGTTTCGTGGCAAGCACGGGAATTGCCGTGTTGGGCGGGGTCGGCTTTTTCTGGTCGTATAGGTTTTAATCATGAAAAAACCGTATTTAGTGCTATTATTTGCTTTTTGCGTATGGCTGGTCGCCTCCATACATTGCAGTAAGGATTACAATCCGTTTCATGATTATGACAATGCGGGGCTGTACCTTGTGAGCCAAAGCATACACAATAACGACACGGTCTCCATTTTTTCAACCGAAAGCCTTCTTGTCGATATAACTGCAAAAGAACTGGTAGACAGCGTTCGGATTTTTATTCCGGGAAACAGGCTGTGGCACAATGCCGATTCCGTCCTATCGACAAGTGCTTTTGAGGAAGCGCCGATTCCTTTTTTAATTTCGTGGTACGATACCGGAATGCATTCGATTGTTTTTACCGTGCATAAAAAGAACAATTCCCTGTATGAAGAAACCCTGAGTGTCTATGCAAAATCCCCCTTGCATCAGAACATCATTTCTCTTGTCGCGCGCGACTCCATTGTTTTGAAAACGCCGAAGGTAAAAGACAATGATGTGATGTATTACTGGTCGTTTGGTAATCAATTGCCCATTGTTTCACCGGTATGCAGCACAAAAGCCGCCATCATTGCGCCGATCGTCAGCGGCTTTGGTCGTCTGTGGGTATGGGACGGCAATGTGTCTTCGCCAAAAGACAGTTTTCCCTTTATATTGTGGGACACAACAGCCCCATCGATACGATGCATCAATGATAACTACAGCAGTAACGACACAATTTACACAAGCGATTCCCTGTTCACGTTTCGCGTGCAAATTTCCGACGATTTCAATGGCTTCGTCGATTCCGCATCCGTAAACGGCCGCGCTTTCGACGGCAGGAGCAATGATTCCTATTTCAAGCTTTTCGACGGGGCTTATTCTTATTCGCAAGGCAGTCCGCTTTTGCTTTCGGTTTTTGCCATGGACCATTTCAAAAACGGCAATTCGACAAAAAAAACATTCTACCTGGTTTATTCAAGTTTTGTTCCCCATTCCAATAAGCTGGACATCGTTTTTGAATCTCCTGTCCATGATTCCCTTATCGTCACGACCCCGCTTTTCCTTTTTAGCGGGACAATCGTCAACCACTCGCTTGATTCCCTTGATGTTCGAATTCGTGCATATGTCAACAATGTCGTTTTGGCCCAGGAAAAAATCCTTCATGCCAATTCTCAATCCTGGGACTGGAATTGCCCGCTGGTTACGGGAAAAAATGTTTTTCGGGTCATTGCCATGGACAATGCCACAGGCGCTGTTTATGATCAAAAGGAAGCAACTGTTTTTTTAACATCCGACACGATAGACACGGTGCCGCCGCGCATTCTTGCCGTGAACGTTGACGGGAGTCCTGCGCAGGGCTTGTATACCGATAAACCGACAATAATTGCAGCTATAGAGGCCTTCGACGAGGGCAGCGGCATCGATAGCCTTTTTATCAACGGTATTTTGAAATTCAGCGCAAGTTTTTGGTATTACGATACGATTGCGTTACGCCATACCATTTCAGGCAATGAACTGGCTGTTTTGGCAATTGACAAAAAGAAAAACAGGGCCTATCAATCCGTTGTCATCTACAAGAACCAAATTCCCGTTGTGCAAAAAGCCCCAAAATCGTTGTATGTGTTTGCCGACAGTTTGTATTCGGATTCCCTGTATGCTTTTGACCCGGACAACGACACAATAACATATCAAAAGGTCCAGGGCCCGCCTGGTCTTTCGGTTTTTTCGACCGGAAAGGTCCAATGGTCGCCTTCGCGTTCCGACAGCGGCGCGAATGTTGTGACCATTCGCGTTTGGGACGGATATCAGCCGGTTTTCGTCAGTTTTACCTTATTTGTAAATGTACCGGGAAAACCCTTGCCGCAACCGGTTGCTTTTGCAACACAGGAAAGTGATTTTCCGTTGTTTTTGACTGCTGGAAAGGATTCCCTTACTTTGGCTTTACAATTAAAAAGTAATACCGGCATTGCGCCGTTTTCCTATTCATGCCGCATTATCGGGAAAAAGACAAGTATCTTTGAAAACAGTCCAAACAATGTCATTAATTGGAAACCGACGCTACCCGACACCGGCTATTGTCAATTCATCGTCATTGTAAAAGATAATTTTCCCGCTTCCGATACGCTGTATCCCCGCATTCTGGTTGTTCCTGAAAACAGGCCATGTTCCATTGCTGTTGCATATCACACACCAACAGACAGCCTTGCAAACGGCGCATTAAATCTTAATTCCCAAAAAGGTCCGTTTCGTATTGTTTTTAAAATTTTCGACCCCGATAATCCGATTGTCCAACGACATGATGTCGAGCTTTTTCAAACGCGCACGCATACGACAAGTTCGTTCGATTCGGCGCTCGTCGACACGTTCGGGTATACGGTTGATCCTACAACCCTTCTGGGCTTCGACACCATTACCGCGACCGTCCACGACGCCAACACGTCCGCCGCCGCTATGGTACGGCTCTATTATGGTACGGCCCCTGGCACGCCGCAACAGGTTTTTCCCCTTAACTTCTCTAAAATAAACCAATCGGACGTGCGGCTGCAGTATGCATGCGCCGATGTCGACAATGATTCCTTGTCCTATGATATTTTTGTCGGCGACAACCCTCTCGGATTAATGAAAGCAGGGACTTCGTCGAGCACCGGTTTTACGGTGTACGGCCTTGCGCCGTCAACAACGTATTATTGGCAAATTATTTGTAAAGATTGGAAATCCCAGACATCCGGGCCCTTGTGGCAATTTTCAACAGGGCCCTAATATATAAAGAAATTTGTTTTTTTTTGCGTAATAATCTATCATTATGGTACCTTGTATGTTTCCAATTTTATTAACCGTATTGCTTTTTATCGTCCTCGTGGTTTGCGTTGGTTTTGCCGTTTTGTTTTTTGTTGCTCGGAAAGACGCTCTTTTTTTCAAGCGTTCCTTGTCGATGAAAAACCAACGTCACGACACGGTAATCACCGATAAGATCACGTTGTCGAAAAAACAGCTTGAAACCGCTTTTGATGCGATCACGGATTTCATCTGCGCCCTCGACGAAAAGCTTGTTATAACACGTGTCAATAAAAATTACTCGCAATTTGTTCAAATCCCTATTCCAAAACTATTGGGACAACATTGTTATGAGGTATTTTGGAAACGAAGCACCCCCTGTGATCATTGCCCGGCGCTTATGACCTTCGCAAACAGCAAACCCGTGTATAAACGGACTTTTAAAATGCCTGGTAAAGACAGGCCCATGTTTTTTACGGTCGCTTCGTATCCGGTTTTCGGCAATGACGGTAAAACAACCAATGTTATTGAACATATTCGGGACAGTACCGAAGAAAAGGCAATTTTGGAACAACTGATCCGTTCCGAAAAACTGGCCTCAATCGGAACCATGACCGCAGGCATTGCGCATGAAATGATAAACCCGCTTTCGGGGATATCCGGCACTGCGGCAAACATGCTGCAAATGCCCGACAAGTATGGCCTCAATGAAAAAGGCGTTTCCCGCGTCACGACCATACTCGAATCCGCCTCGCGGGCAAGCGCAATAGTAAAGGACTTGCTTCATTTATCTCGCAAGGAAGAGGGAACGTCGATGCTCATCGACATCAATTCCATTTTGCTGAAGGCAATTGACTCTGTCCAGCTCAAGGGCTTTCCGCTCATAGAGCACAAAATCAATACGGATTCGACAATCGGCCGCGTTTTATGCGACCCCATTAAAATCGAGCAAATCATCATTAATTTATTGACAAACGCTATTCAATCGATACTTGAAAAAAAGGCCGCATGTTCCCGGGAAGGCAAACAGTTTTCCGGGCTTGTTTTGATTTCCACGCAATCGGAAGACGGGCATGTCCGCATTGATATCATGGACAATGGGACTGGCGTTCCGGACGCCATTAAGGACAAAATATTCGACCCGTTTTTTACGACAAGGCCGCCTGGAGAAGGAACCGGTTTGGGACTTTCAATTTGTCAAAAAATCGTCGACGAACATAATGGCCGCATTTTTTTCGAAAGTGCGGAAAATTTCACGACATTCTCTGTTTTGCTGCCCTTTCACGCGGTTCAGGAGGACGCCGGCAATGCATAATAGCATCCTCATCGTGGACGACGAAGCCGGCATCCGGAACATGTTGCTTGATTATTTGGAAACAAAATATGACGTTTCAACAGCCGCAGATGCGGAAACAGCATTGGCGCTTTGCGACCGTAAAAACTTTGATCTTGTCATTTCAGACGTGAACATGCCGGGCATGAAAGGCCCGGATTTATTATCTAAAATCAAAAAGATGCACCCTAAAACCTGTACGGTCCTGATCACCGCATATAATGTCGACGATTACATACGGCTTGCGCGAAAATCGAACGTTTCGAACATTATACCCAAAACATCACCGTTCAATTTTTCCGAACTCGATTCGCTTCTTTTCGGTTTACTTACAAAAAATATTTTCGGCTTAAAACGCTACATGCTGCCTCAATACACGCATCTTGGGGAATTTTGCATTCGTTCATCACACGACGCCAAAGAAGTTCGTGAAGCATGCGTTGATTTGCTTTTAAACAAGCTCGGCGTTGCCGGCGACATGCGCCTCCTGGTCGATGAAATCGTCACCAATGCCATATACCATGCGCCCTCGTTCCCCGATGGCACGGAAAAATACGAGGAATTCACCGATGTAAATTTAGAACCGCATGAATATGTATATTTGGAATGCGGTTTCGACCCCGAAAAATACGGGCTCACCGTGGTCGACAATATGGGGCGCCTCACCAAAGACACCGTGCTTTATAAAATAGAACGGCAAATGAGCGGCGAGGGCGTTTTGGACGATTCGGGCCGCGGTCTTCATATGAGCCGCTTGTTTTCGGACCGTATGATTATCAATATAGAACCGAAAATAAAAACAGAAGTGATACTCATTAATTATTTTTCTCACAAATACCGGGGTTACAAGCCGCTGTATATAAATGAACTGTAATTAATGTAATTGAATAAACTTTCACGCCCCCTCCCCTTCGGTTGCTCCCACATGGGGACTTCGCCCACAGGGGGAACCCATCACGAACAAGTCCCCCTTCGGGGGATTTAGGAGGCGCGGAGAAACCAATATTTTTGAAGGTATAGTCAATGATAAACAGGTGCCGCGGTAGAAAAATAAAACTTCAGGGTTTCAATAACCTGACGAAATCCCTCAGTTTCAACATATACGATATTTGCTATGCCCGCTCCAAAGCGTCGCAGAACGACTATCTCGATTATGTCGACGAGGTTTACAATTCAAAGAAAATCCGGAGCATTCTCGAGGAAGTCACCAAAATCATCGAAGCCAATATCATCAACATGTCGAGCCAGGACTATGAGCCCCGCGGCGCATCGGTGACTGTGCTCATCAACGAGGGCCATAGCCCCATTCAATCCGGGGTGGCAGCGCATCTTGACAAAAGCCATATTACCGCACATACCTTTCCCGAAACAAATTCCAATACCGGGATTTCGACCTTCAGAGTCGACATCGATGTTTCAACATGCGGCATGATTTCGCCCTTGCGCGCCTTGGACTTCCTTATCGACAGTTTTGACTCCGACATCGTGCTTATGGATTATAAAATCCGCGGTTTCACCAGAGACGTACATGGCCAGAAGATTTATTTGGACCATGATATTACCTCCATACAAGATTACATTTCCGATGAAATTTTGGAACGGTATTCGGCCTATGACATCAATATCGTGTCTGACAATATTTTCCATACCAAGATGATGCTTAAAAAATTCAAACAGGAAAATTACCTGTTCGGCCCGGAAAACGAATCTTTGACGCCGTCGGCAAGGACCAAAATTTCCAGCCTTCTCCGCAAGGAAATGCTTGAGATTTACCAATGTAAAAACATTTTCACCTATGATATTTAGTACGATCGGGAACCATGCCGCAATTAAAAAAACAAAAAAAAGCCGTTCACACGGAATGGCTGAATTCCCGGTCTGGCTATTTTTATACCATTTCCCGGCATATTCATTCATGTAAAACTGCGTTTCAAAAACTCGAGCTTGTCGATACCGATGAATTCGGCAGGGTTCTTATCCTCGACGGTATTACCCAAATTGCGCAAAAAAGCGAAGCAGCTTACCATGAACCAATGGTTCATCCGGCCATGTGCACTCATCCGAAACCGGAAAATATTCTTGTCATCGGTGCCGGAGACGGCGGCATCATCCGCGAAGTTTTAAAATATCCCTGCGTTAAATCGGTCGTGCTAGCGGAACTCGATGAAGGAGTAATAGCGTTTTCAAAAAAATTTCTTCCGTCTGTTCATAAAGGCGCTTTTGCAGATCCGAGGCTTTCGGTGCAGTTAATTGACGGAAGAAAATATGTCGAGGAAAATCCCGGGAGTTTCGATGTCGTCATCATGGACATGACCGATCCTTTCGGTCCGTCGAAATATTTGTATACCAAAGATTTTTTTACTTTCGTCAGCAAATCGTTCCGAAATGCAAACGGCATTTTTGTCATGCATACCGAATCGCCCGTTGCGAGGCCCAAAACGTTTTCATGCATTCAGCATACCCTAAAATCCGTCTTTGCCCACACATGCCCGATGTATACTTATATACCGATGTACGCAGTGCTTTGGTCAATTACCGTTTGCTCAAACAAATCAAATATATCTGCAATGCAAGCTTCGACAATCAATAAAAAACTTTCATCAAATGCCGTTTTGGGCCTTGATTATTATAATGGTGAAATCCATGTTGCTTCGCAGGCCGCGTGGCCCTGTCTTACTAAATTGCTTCAAAAAAAATGCAGAATTCTTACTGATAATCGCCCCGATATTCCTGATGAAATCGTGCATAACTAACCCCATGCTTCCCACTTCGCTAACGCTTCGGGGACATGTCGCATGGGATAAGTTTATTTTATAGATTATCTACGAGAAATGCGTAGATAATTCAGATATAGGTACTAAAGGATATGCCTGAACCATTTCAATGATTAATTATTTTATCATCCTTTTCGGCCTTTCAGGCATATCAAGAAAAAATTTCTCCCTATTTTTCCTGTCTTGGGTTGTTTTCTCCCTGATGCTGTCCCCTGTATTGTATATTTGAAGCCATTTTATTTTTTCTATTCTAAAGAAAGAGGCATATGGACTTTGGTAGAATCACAAAACTGGTCGCGGAACACGGTACTCCGGCTCTGTTTTTGTCGAAAAGCAGGTTAGTCGACAGTTATCATTCGCTTTCGTATGCCCTGCCAGGGGTTGAACTGTTTTATGCGGTAAAATCAAATGCGAATCCGCTTATCATTTCGATTCTGGCAAAAGAAGGCTGTCTCTTCGACGTCTGCACCAACGGAGAAATCGATATTGTCAAGGAATGCGGCATAGGACCAAAAATTTGCCTCCATACCCATCCTATTAAACGTGACAGTGACATCCGTTATGCTCTCGATTTCGGCATCAATTTATTTGTTGTCGACAATGAGTTTGAACTTGATAAATTTTTGCCCTATGCCGACAAGGCAAAGCTTCTTGTACGCATGAGCATTCAAAACCCGAATTGCCTTGTCAATTTATCGCATAAATTCGGCTGCGCGCCCACGCAAACCTATTCTCTCATCGAAAAGGCGCATAGCAAAGGACTCAATGTCTGCGGAATTAGTTTTCATGTTGGTTCTCAAAATGAAAGTTCCCTCAAATATATCGAGGCGCTTGATTTTTGCCGCGACATATGCCGCAAAGCAGCGCTGAACGGCATCAATCTCGATATTATAGATATTGGCGGCGGCTTTCCCATTAATTATTTAAACCCTGTGCTGCCCATACAGCCGTTTTGCCAACCCATTAATGAATATCTTGAACGGTATTTTTCAAAATACCGTATCATTGCCGAGCCGGGCAGAGTATTATCGGGACCAAGCATGGTGCTTGGAACAAAAGTTATGGGCAAATCATTGCGTAGCGGCGTGTGGTGGTATTATCTTGACGAAGGAGTGTATGGTTCTTTTTCGGGCAAAATATACGATCATGCCGAATATCCGTTGTTCACGCCGAGAAGCGGAGAAACATTCAATTCCGTGCTTGCTGGCCCAACGTGCGATTCGATCGATGTTTTATATGAGAACATTGCTTTGCCAAGTCTTGAAATCGGCGACTTGCTGATGTTCGATTCAATGGGCTCCTATACAACGGCAAGTGCAAGCAACTTTAACGGCTTTCCCAAAGCAAAAATTGTTTTAATCGACTAATATTTGATTTTTTCACGCCCCTCCAAATTACCCCTTCGGGTACTTCGAAGCGTCGCCCTTCAGGAACGTTTTTGTTGTGCCCCCTCCCGGGGAAAAAGGGGGGAATTATTAAGGACAATATCATGGACAATTCACCTCGCTATGAATCCGGGAGCAATGCCTCCTTGTGGTTGGAAAATCTTGTCAATGGTCTTGCAGGAATAACCATTCGCGCAAAGCACGCGCTCCATTATGGTTCCAGCCCGTTTCAGAAAATTGAAATTTTCCAATCGTACGCCTTCGGCAAAGTCCTTATGCTTGCCGATAATATCGTGCTTACCGAACGCGATGAGTACATTTTTCATGAGGCAATTGTGCATCCGGCCATGAATTTGCACGCAAACCCCGCCCGTATCTGCATTATAGGCGGCGGTGACGGCGGTTGCCTGCGCGAAGTTCTCAAGTACAAGGAAGTCGAATCGGTACGTGTCGTTGAGATTGACAAACAGGTAAAAGACGCTGTTGTTAAACACTATCCGCAATTAGCCGCGGGTTTTAGTGACCCAAGAGCAAAAACTGTTTTTGCAGAAGGTTGCTCTTTTCTTGAAAAAACAAAAGACACCTTTGACGTGATCATTGTTGATTCGTATGACCCGGGCGGGCCGGTCCAGTCGCTTGAAACAACCGGGTTTTATAAATTAGTGCATCAGCGTCTTGACAAAGGCGGTATCGCTGTTTTTCAAACCGATTCACCCACGATTCGCAGTGAATACCTGCGCTCTACGGTTTCCACGATTTCGTCTCTTTTTACAACATATAAACCGTATATCTGCACAATTCCTTCGTTCCCCGAAGGGATATGCAGTTTCGTTATTTCGGCAAAGGAAGGCGTTGCTCTTGATACCTTTAACGACAAGCGCTACGCGTCGGTTTCATCTGAATGTTCGTATTATAATCCGGACATTCATCGCGGTTCATTTTTATTGCCCGAATATATTAAAAAAATTGTAGTTTGAAAAAGATTGGCTTTAAAGATCGTTATGTCAAATCCAGCAAATACAGATTTTGAAATAGCCCCTTTGCTAAAAAACAGATTTAGTCCAAGAGCCTTTGCCGACAAATCAATCCCTGCGAATGTTTTACAGACAATATTTGAAGCTGCCCGGTGGTCACCTTCCTGCATGAATGACCAGGAATGGTTTTATATTGTTGGACAAAAAAACCAGGGACAGGACTTCGATAGGCTTTGCTCGGTGCTTAAAGAGAGCAATCAGCGTTGGGCATGCAATGCAAATGTTCTTGCTCTTGTTTGCGGCAGATCAGCCTTTTCTTCGGGTGCTTCGGAAAATAAATGGTATGCCTACGACTGCGGCCAGTCTGTTGCGCATTTAACGTTTCAAGCCTGTTTTGAAGGCGTTTTTGTCCATCAAATGGCTGGTTTTGATCCTGATAAGGCTGTGAAGGAATTTTCCATTCCGAAGGGCTTTTTTCCTCTGACTGCAATTGCAATAGGATATGCCGGCGAAGCATCAACCCTTCCGCCAGACCTTGCCGAAAGAGAAACAGCAGAGCGAAAACGAAGGCCTTTGGCCCAATTTGTTTATAGCGGAAGCTGGGGCAAATCTCTGTTCCATGACTAAGGCCGACATTTTACAATATAGAATTCTCATGACAGGCGTCACCTCCATTCACGGGTGGCCCATTTTTACAAAACTGCAATCATTGTTGCCGCAGGATTCATTGTTCGGCATCCGTCCGCCGCACATGAAAATCCCTTCCGAAAAAAATGTCGTTTCCGTTTGCATGACCGATGAAAATGCTTTACGAAAAATAAACGAATCATTTCATCCGACGCATGTCATTCACGCCGCCGGCGTTTGTGATCTTGATATATGTGAGGCCAGGCCCGCTTATGCGCATGATATCAATGTTCTCGGCGCAAAAAACATTGCTGAGATTTTCGGCGGATCATGCCGTATCACCTATTTGAGCGCGGATTTGGTGTTTTCAGGCGATACTCCTCCTGAAAACGGTTATGACGAAACCCATGTTCCCGATCCAAAAAGCGTTGTAGGAAAAACCTATTTACTTGCAGAACAAGAAATTGGAAATAGTCCAAACCATTGCATCATACGCATCGGGCTTCCCATGGGCGATTCCATTCAAGGCGAAAAAGGCGCTGTTGATTTCATTGAAAACCGCCTGAAACGGAATTTACCCATGTCGCTTTTTCATGATGAATACCGAAGTTGTATCGATTGCAGCGAATTGGCGGATATTATTGTCGATATGGTTTTTAAAAACGCCGGCGGTTTATTCCATTGCGGCGGCATCAGACCGGTCAGCCTCTATGAAATCGGTAAAAAAATCCTGGAAAAGGGAAACTATAACAAATCCGCCTTAAAATGCTGGTCCCGTCATGATGATATAAACGGCCCACCAAGAATCGGCAATGTCCATCTCAATTCAACGAAAACCGAGGCATTTATTAATAGAAAAATCAAACCTTGGTCTTTGTGAATTTATCTTTTCGCGTTCTTTTAAGTTCCAAACAGAATTTGTCATCTTTGGATTTTTCGCCCCCTCGCAGATCCCCCGCAGGGGGACTTCTTTAAATTGAAAAAATATAATTAAAATTTCTTTCCTTTAAAGTCCCCCTGCGGGGGATCTGCGAGGGGGCGCCTTAGAACCGCTTTATTCAACAGTTATTTATGTATTGCAGAGATGTATGGTAATGGTTTAACCGGATGTCACCAGGGTATAATTTAAAAGGACATTATGTATATTTATCGTTTCTCCTTCTTTGGTGTTTTTTATGCCCGGTTGAAAGGAAATGTTTATGTGCGGAATAGTAGGATATATTGGAAATCGCGAAGCTTTCCCGATACTGATTGAAGGCCTTTCGGGACTTGAATATCGGGGTTACGACAGTTCCGGTGTTGCTTTATTGGAGGAAGGAAAAAAACTAACTGTTTGTAAAGCAAAGGGCAAAGTCGAGCAGCTTAAAATATTGGCCAAGAAAATGCTGAAAAAAAGCGCCACGCTCGGCATTGCGCATACCCGTTGGGCAACGCATGGCGTGCCGTCGCAAGCCAATGCCCATCCTCACACTGATGCCAAAAACCAAATTGCGCTTGTCCATAATGGCATTGTAGAAAACTATGCTGCATTAAAAGAAAAACTGCAGAGCGAGGGCATTAAATTCCGTTCGGAAACCGATACCGAAGTGTTAAGCCAGCTTGTGGGGAAATTTTACAAAGGTGACCTGGTCGAGGCCGTGTCGCAGGCATTGTCGCTTGTGGAAGGCACATTCGGCATTGCGGTCATTGCCCATGACAAACCCGACGTGCTGGTTGGCGCCAGGCGCGGATCTCCTCTCGTCATTGGTGTTGGCGAAGGAGAATATTTCCTCGCATCCGACGCAAGTGCCATTGTGAGGTATACAAAACGGGTCATTTACCTCAAAGACTCCACTCTTGTCGTGCTTAACCGTGATAAACATATGATAATGGACCTTGCCAAAAGGCCCATGACCCATGAAATACAGCAAATAGAATATTCTGCCGAAGCGCTTGCAAAAGGCGGCTACAAACATTTTATGCTTAAAGAGATATTCGAACAGGCAGAAACCATTCAAAATGCCATGCGCGGAAGGTTGCTTGTTGAAGAAGGAAATGCTCGTTTGGACGGGCTCAATGTCGTGCTTCAACAATTACGTCAAATCAATAGAATCATTATTGCTGCCTGCGGCACATCGTGGCATGCGGCGCTTGTCGGCGAATACATGATAGAAGAAATCGCCGGCATCAACGTTGAAGTTCAATATGCGTCAGAATTCCGATACCGCAATCCGATCATCGATGCAAACACCTTGGTATTTGTAATCAGTCAATCGGGTGAAACAGCGGATACGCTTGCCGCGCTTCGTGAAGCATCCAACAAAGGCGCAACAGTTCTGGGTATTTGTAATGCGGTGGGCTCATCAATAGCTCGAGAAACTCATGGTGGGGTTTACTTACATGCCGGCCCGGAAATTGGTGTTGCATCGACAAAAGCATTTACATCGCAACTCACTGTTTTATCGCTACTTACGCTTTTATTAGGCAGAATGAGGCGAATTTCTCATAGTGATGGAATGACCATTGCAAAGGCATTGGAAAAAATTCCTGAACAAGTAAAAAAGATCCTTCGGCAAAATGATGCAATTGAAGAAATAGCAAAGAGTTACTATAAATATGCCAATTTTTTATTTTTAGGACGTTCGTATAATTTCCCCGTTGCATTAGAAGGCGCCCTCAAGCTTAAGGAAATATCGTATATTCATGCCGAAGGATATCCAACAGCAGAAATGAAACATGGGCCAATAGCCTTAATTGATAACAACATGCCAAGCCTCGTAATTGCTTTAAAAGACAGCGTTTACGACAAAGTAATTTCAAATATCCAGGAAATTAGGGCAAGAGGTGGTAAGGTTATTGCCATTGCAACTGAGGGTGACAAAAATATTAAAAAGTATGCGGAGCATGTCTTTTATATACCGCAAACAATTCAAATGTTGAGCCCTCTTTTGTCGGTAATTCCGTTGCAACTCTTTGCATATCATATGGCTGCGATGAGAAAATGCGAGATTGATCAGCCAAGAAACTTAGCAAAATCTGTTACTGTAGAATAATTTTTTTTACTATAAAAATTCATTTGGAAAGGGCGCTGCCCTTTATATCCCGTAAGGAAAATGCTTATTATTAATCTTAACCCCTATCCCCTTCTCTTTAAAAGAGAAGGGGAAATTTATCGACCGAGATTTTCCCCTCTCTTTCAGGCGAGGAGTGGCCAAAGGCCGGGGTGAGGTTTCCAATAAGCATTTTCCTTGCCGGGTTTTAGGCTATAGCACTTGAACCTTGTGTTCGGGTGGCCGGTGAGGCCCTACCAAAATTAGAATAGACTTTCAAAAAATATGAATACAAAAATCATTCTAACTTCTAAAGCCCCCGCCCCTATTGGTCCATATTCTCAAGCCATTGATACCGGGTCTTTTATATTTATTTCCGGGCAAATTCCTTTGGATGCAAAAACCGGAAATATTGTTGGAAGCACCATTGAGGAGCAGGCTGAACAGGCATTAAAAAATCTTACGGCAATTCTTGAATCTCAATCAATGTCTGCCCAGAACCTTGTTAAAACAACTGTATTTATTAAATCCATGGCAGATTTCCCGGTTTTCAATTCGATATATGAAAAGGCCCTCAACGGCCATAAGCCGGCCCGCTCTGTTGTTGAAGTTTCCTGCCTGCCAAAAAATGTTATGGTCGAAATTGAGGCAATTGCATGGCGGTGAAACAGGAATATCTGGTAAAACTTGATTTATTTGAGGGCCCGCTCGACCTGCTGTTATACCTTGTCAATCGCTCGGAAGTTGACATAACCCAAATTTCAGTTTCGACGATTGCCCGGCAATATCTCGAGTATCTCGACCTTATGCGCGAACTCAACATCGACATTGCAGCAGAATATTTGTATATGGCAAGCACGCTCATACGCCTAAAGGCCCGTGAGCTTTTGCCGCCCAGCGAACAGGAACCGCTGGAACCTGAAGAGGGAATTTACAATAGGGAACAACTCATCGCCCAGCTTCTTGAGTATAAAAAATTCAAGGAAGCAGCGCATTCACTCCGGCATTTTGAGGCCGAACAAATCGGGTGCTTTACACGCGGTACAACCGAAACCATAGACATGCCCGTTGAAGACGAGGGGCTTGTGGTTGGCGCAATCAGTGTTTTCGACTTGATTTCCGCTTTTAAGCGGGTCTTGGAGCGCGCTTCTACAGACGAGGAATTCCAACACAAGGTTGAAATCGACACCGTAAGAATAGACGACCGTATTGAACATGTGATTCAATTTTTAGACAATGACATGGAAATTCCTTTTGAAAATCTTTTTCTTGATGATAAACGTCGTATTGTGCTTGTTGTTACTTTTATGGCAATTTTAGAACTCATCAAAATGCAGGAAATACAAATTCGTCAGGAAGCGCAATTCGGTACTATTTTTGTTAAACGCAGACCCAAAGCCGATCGTGAAATTCCTCCGGCAGAATCAGAAACACCTGTTCAAGAAACTCCACAAGAACCGAATGAATGAAAAAATTTCTTCAGCTGAAAAAGTCGATAAGACAAATGCATGCAAAAATTGCTTAAGACCTTCTTATCAATGCATTTGCAATAAAGTAAAAACATTAGATAATTCAACGTATATTTTGCTTTTGCAACACCCTCAAGAACAATATAAGTTGTTAAATTCAGCTAAGTTAAGTCAATTATGTTTGACTAATAGTTCTTTGAAAGTAGGCCTTTCCTGGAGGAATTTAGCGCAAGCCATTGAAAAAGAAATAGATAAAAAGCAATGGGCAGTGTTATACCTTAGAGGAATTATTGACCCTACCCGTAAAATTGAAATTTTTGATACAAAAAAATGCCTCATGCCGCTTAAGACTAAGTTCCAAGGAATCATAGTGTTAGATGGTTCATGGAAGCAATCTAAGGCAATTTGGTGGAGAAATCCCTGGCTGCTCAAGCTCAACAGGATTACTTTAAATCCGGAACATGAATCGCTGAGGGGGCAATCCAAAAAAGAAGGCCTTTCCACAATTGAAGCAATAGCAATGGCTTTTGATTGCTTAGGAGAAAATGCCGAGATTGGGGAAGGATTAAGAAAACAGTACGAAGAACTAATAATAAAACCGAATACTTAGTTTTTAAAGACTTTTGGTAGGGGCTCTGCCAATTGGCGTTTTCCTTTTTGTAATTCCAGGATATTTTCCTCAACAGTATCTTTACATATAAGGCGATAGGCAAACATCGGTTTTGTCTGGCCAATCCTATGCGTGCGGCGACGGGTGCGGATTTGTTCGTGCTGGTTTTGCTGTTGACGAAAATGTTAAAAGTCAAGGTGTCCCTTTTTCCCATATCGTCGGTCACGAGAACCGCAACGCGCTCATGGTACCCGCGATGATAAAATTTCCGTCCGGTGTTGGCGCGATGGCGTTAGCTCCATCCATCTTCGTTCCACCATACATTCTCGTCCAATAGTTTTGTCCTGCGCACATTCCCGTCAGCACCAATAATGCCAGCGCTACCCCCGGTACTCTGATCAACCATGCTTTGGTTTTCATGGAGTCATTCCTTTTCCAATTGTCCATTGCGCCCCAGACCGGGTTTCCTGTGAACCCATTCAAAATATAGCACCTGTTTGTTAAAAAGTGAGGGCATGCAAAAAGAAGTGTTTTCTGGCAGAAAACAGGTTGAAGGTCATAGGTTATGGGAAATCAGAAAGAACCAGGTTGTCAAGAGCACGTAACCAAGGCCAAAAACAATGGTAATGATGTTTGAATGGATTCCTACGGTCAAGTCACCAACGAAAAGAAGAACGCTTGCAAGAATTCCCGCATAAGCGACTGCTCCACTTACAAACTTGTCCTTAAGCATGACAATTGAGATTACCAGAACTGGTTGATAGCTGATAGGCAATTTGATATTTTAGAGCTGGCGGGGATTTAAATAAAGATTCTTTACAGACGCTAACTTATTCACCTGCTTACCCATCTCCACCGTGCGCAACACCTTTTGCTTCATGCAAAAATATAGATATTATTGGGTAAAATACCAAATTTTAACACTTTTTGCGACTGGCGGTATCCGGTTCCGGTTGGCCGGGAATAGTTCCCTATTTGTTCATGAACACGCATATAGAGCGTTCGCGTTTTTCCGCATTGTTACTTGGCATTTTTTATTAATGAAACAGGATTAAACATTGAGAACCCGAAAAAATAAATAGGTGCAAATACAGTTTCGCATAAAACTACTCCCCAAAAAATGTTGCCCCAACAAGGCTCATACTGTATGCTATCTGAGTAGGTACTCGTAAAGAGGTTTTTGGGAACGTACTTTGTAACAATACCAATTGGTTTACGTTCAATTCCATTAATAATTTTTGATTGGCCGCAACCTTCAAAAAGCAACAGAGCAACAATTAACAATAACGAAACAATCCGCATATAACCTTCTTTTGCATTCATTTATGCCAACTGTTTAATTTGCGATATATTATTTTTAGATGCAATATAATCATAGTATACTTAATTTAGGCCTTGCAGAATCAAAAAGCAAATCCATAGGATAAATGGGAGATAAAATGGATCGAACGTATCGAATATTTTATCATATTTATGTGAGGAATAGTTGGGACATGACCAAGGCAAATAATCCGCAGCCTTGAAGACATCATCGGTATCTTCGGGTTCCTGGTCGTTTGAAAAGCTTGTGATAATTAATCATTGGAGGCGCAATATGAAAGCCAAAACAGGAATAGTCTTGAGTGCATTAGCTGCACTTTGCTTATGTTCATTAACATGCGGGAAGGCCAGCATTACAGATGCTCCCGAAGTAATTGGATCAGTCGATTTAAGTCTTGTCAAGGATGGGACGTGGGACGGAGAACAGGACAACGTTGGCGTTGCAGTAACGGTTCTCAACCATCGCATTACCAGTATCGACTATACAAAAACCGGATGGAGTTCGGTCGGACGCAAAGCACAATATATCAGAAACTCAATCATTCAAAAACAATCGCTTGATGTTGATGTTATTTCCGGTGCTACTATCTCAAGCAAAGACATACTTAAAGCCGTGGAAATTGCTTTGCAGAAAGGAATTGAATAAACCAATGAAAGCTATTTTAATTTTACTCTTTATTGCGGGCTTTGTTGCTGCTCAACCAACTCATACAATTTATTTCCAACTACTCGGGGCGGCAGGTCGATATTCATTGAACTACGAGCAAATCCTACCAATCAACGCCGGTATGGTTGGATTTTCTGCAAGTGCAGGTGCATCCGTTGACAACAATACAGTTATTGACATACCAATTCTTTTACAGGCACAGATAGGTGCTCGCAATCAGTTGTTGGCAGGAGTAGGCGCTGAGCCGGAATGGTATGTTGGATCGGGAACAAGCGATTACCAAACACTTTTGTTTGGATCTATTGGCTATCGACATTGCTTTAAAATGGGTCTTATCCTTGGTATCGCAGTTATACCACTGTACGAAATCGAAACAAAATCCGTATATACTTCCCTTGGGTTGAATATCGGATGGGGATTCTGATTCCCAACGAATCCGAATACGCGGATTTGTCAACTAGATATTTACCGTTTTCCTCAAAACAATCACTTTTTTATGGCACTGTACAGAAGATCAAGTGAATAGTTTATCAACTCAGTTTGGTCTATTAATCGAACATTATTATGGACCTTATTACCCTCAAATACCATATAAAGGAAACCCATTAAAAGAAATGCAAGGGAAAAGGCCGTCTTTTGAGGATCGAGATCCGGGCGAATGGTATTTGTTTCTTGGCCGGCCTTAATCAATTCCATTATTCCTTGTAAACCCTGATTTCTGATTTCCACCACATCCTTATAGTTTGGGCTAATGTCCTTATCGATGCGGTAGAAATGGCTTTCGTTTAATAACCGGAATGCATCAGCGTTCTGTTGAGCAAATTTCAAGTACCCAGTTGCAATTGCCCGCAATTTGAGAAAAAAATCAGGTTCATTTGTCATGCTATCTTTGTAATACTCCAGCAACCTTCGGTTAATTCCAGCAACAACAACCCAGAAAAGATCTTCTTTGCTCGAAAAGTATTTATACAAGGTTCTTTTAGTGAATTGAGCTTCTGCGGCAATTTTGTCCATTGAAGCTTTTTCAAAACCATTTTTAAGAAACTCACGCTCCGCTGCAACGACAATTTCATCTCTTCGTGCCAACCGCTCTCTTTCACGTCTCGGCAATGCGTTCAAGATGCCCCCTTAAAAAAAGCTTGACTAAACAATTTTAATTAAGTATACTTAGAGTATACCTTAAACAACTTGGGTATACCGATCAAAATATTTATTGCAAAAGGAAATGGCAACTCAAAACAACCTTAATGTTTAAAAGGAGATTATTATGGAAAAGACAATCAAAGTAGTCGGAGTTATCAGCAGCATGAATAGAAACGGTAATACAGCGACATTGGTTCGGGAAGCCCTCAAAGGCGCAGAGAAATGTGGCGCCGTTGTTGAGGAAATCTATTTGCCGGAAAAGAAAATCGAATTCTGCCAAGGCTGCTTGCGCTGTATGAGCACAGGAAAATGCCATATAAATGACGATTTTGAAAATATAAAAGAAAAAATTCGTGCTGCAGATGGATTGATTTTAAGTTCGCCAACCTATTGCGCCGCTCCAAGCGCAACCATCAAAAATCTTTTCGATAGACTTGGAGTATTTGAATATGCGACATCCTCTGTTTTGGGCGGCAAATATGTTGCGGCAATTGCCACTGCCGGAAGTTTTGGGGCAAAGCAGGTTGTAGGATATTTGTCTGGAATAGTCCGGGACAGTCTCATGGTGAAAGGGTATGTTTGCGGAAATCTGGCCATTCATTTAAAGAGCAGCACTGTTCATACACTGTCCGGGGTCTTGAAGAGAGCTGAATTGCTTGGCAGCAAGTTGACACAGGATATTAAGCGAAAAAATCGATACCCGTTTCAAAATTTTATTATGCGGGTTATTATTGACAATGTCATTAAACCGAATTTCATGAAGGTCATTTGCCACAATGCCAAAGGATCCTTTAAGGGCGTATATGAAAACTTGCTTAATAGAACTTTGATAGGAACGAACAATTAGGTCTTATGCCCATGCAGCGCAATTTTCAAAAACTTTTTGACAAAGACCGACGAATTCGACTGGCGGGGATTTAAATAAAGATTCTTTACAGACGCACACTTTTTCACCTTCTTACCCATGTATATATTTGTGTTTTTATGATAATAGCAACTTTAAATCCTCGGCATTCAAAGACCGAATAATACTATTATCTGCTGTAATTATCGACTCTGCCAACTGGCGTTTACCTTTCTGTAATTCCAGGATCTTTTCCTCAACAGTATCTTTACATATAAGGCGATAGGCAAACACCGGTTTTGTCTGGCCTATTCTATGAGTGCGGTCTATTGCCTGCGATTCTACCGCCGGGTTCCACCAGGGGTCGAGCAGGAAAACATATTCCGCGGCAGTTAAATTGAGCCCAACACCGCCGGCCTTAAGGCTGATGAGAAAAAGCATACAATCGGGATCTGTTTGAAATCGTTTTACCTTTGATTGTCTGTCTTTTGTTTTTCCGTCAAGATATTCAAACACAATTCTCTTATCAAGTAAATGCCTGCCGACAATCGATAGCATGCTGGTAAACTGCGAAAACACAATGGCCTTATGTCCTTCGCCTATTACCTCGTCAAGCTGGGCCAAAAGCGTTTCAAGCTTGGCGCTGCTTTCATACGTCCGTTTAGTATCAATAAGGCCTGGATGAATTGCAGCCTGCCTAAGGCGTAAAAGCGCCTCAAGTATTTGAATTTTTGCCTTGTTCATGCCGCCTTTTTCCACGATGCCTAAAAGCGATGTACGGTAATGATTGCGAAGGTTTTCGTACAGTTGCCGTTGGCTGGTTTCCATTTCGCAATATAGTGTTTCTTCCTGTTTTGGCGGTAAGTCCGACGCAACTTGCGCTTTTGTCCGCCTTAGAATAAACGGCCGTAAGGCACGGCGTAAAAGATCGAAAGAAGCCTCATCATACGTGGTAAGCTGCTGTTGCGTCATGCTAAATGCATGCGCGCTCCCGAGCATTCCCGGGTTTAAAAACTCAAAAATACTCCATAATTCGCCAAGGTGATTTTCTACAGGCGTACCGCTCAGCGCAAGCCGATGATCGGCATTTAAAAGCCGTGCGGCTTTTGCCGTTATTGAGGATTCATTTTTTATTGATTGCGCTTCGTCAAGCACAACATAATCGAATGCAATGGTAGTGAGTTCTTCAATATCACGCCTAAGTGTGCCATAGGTGGCCATAACGATATCGTATTTATTCGTATCGATATCGCTTTTTTTGCGCGACATATGCGAATAATCGAGCAGGCGCAACGTTGGTGCAAACTTCTTTGCCTCCTCGATCCAATTGAAAATAAGCGAGCGCGGCGCAATGATTAGCGACGGTTTTTTTCCGGGTTTTTTGATGAGGTTTTTTACGAGCGGTTTCCGTATTGTTTTATTGTCGTTATTTTCACAATAATTTTTTGTAAACAAGGCAAGGACCTGAATGGTCTTGCCCAGGCCCATATCGTCGGCGAGGCACCCGCCAAAATTGAAGCGATGCAAGAAATCCAGCCATCCCAATCCTTCCTCCTGATAGGGCCGTAGCGTTCCGACAAAAGACCCTGGCGCATTAGCCTTTTGGATTCCTGAAAAATTCCTCAATTCGTCACGCAGTTTTAAAAACGTTTCATCGCATTTTGCATCGGGCTGATCATATAAAAGCATATCAATTATCAATGTCTGCGACTTCTTGAATCGCAGTTTATCTTCGGCATCAACACCCATTCTTGTAAACGGGGCGATTTTTTTGAGCCACTTGTTTGGAAGCATGCCGAAAGATCCGTCGCCCAGCCTGACAAATCGTTCACCCTTTTTCAGAGCAGTAAGCAAATCTGTCATATCTGCAGCGACACCGTCGAACTCGCAATGCAATTTCAAGTCAAACCAATCGGTTCCCGATGATGTTATGGACGATGTGATTTTACTGTGTTTACGATATACTATCCCCGAAGCTTCAACATTCCAGCCATTATCGATGAGTTTGGAAACAATGACAGGAAATTGCTTTATTGTTATTGTGAATTGTCGTGTCGGATCATCATCATACATAAACCGGTTGTTTTGCGGCGCCGGCTTCACTCCTTCCTGCCATAAAAAGTTCACCATTTCGCGTTCGCGTTTTTTGTCGCGAACGATAATAACATTTCCGGCCGTGTCAAAAACATGGTCTGCTTCGGGAAAAGCATTCGCTTCCACGTTCATATATTTAAAAAACACGGAGCAATAATATTTTCCCTGATTTTCATGCCGTTTTGGAGGAAATATTCTTACGATTGGAGCGGGGCTCATTTCAAGCTTTTGCGGCTTTATTTCTTCCGGAATATCAAGCGGAACGGCCTTTGCCAATCCTAAATATTTTCCAATGAATTCGGGCGCATCCTTTGTACTTATGGTTATTGGTTTGCCCGTAACTAATGTGGAAATCATGTCAAAACAGCCGTAATCATTAAAGAGCGAAATCGAATAATCTTTCCAAACAACAATACCGCCGGGCAAACTGAAAATCACCTCGCGGAATTCCCGTTTCACGCCATTTCTCACAAAAATCGGATTCAGCAAATATTCAGAGGAATTCGTTCCTTTTAAAAACGATATTTGCAGGTTCCAGGCTCCTTCAATCAAATCCGAACTCAGCGGGCCGACATAGTCTTGCAGAGGAGTTTTCAAGAAAAACCTGTTGCTCTCGACAAGTAACGGAACAATTTCCTTGACTATTTCAAATGGAACCGTTGCTACTGAGGTAGCGCGATACACACTGCCGTATTGAAACCTCAGATTGTCCTGAAAAGCCTGTGCTCCAAATAAGGAGAGGAGAATTTTTTTGTCGGTGGGATCTGAAATAATTTTGAATTCTTCAGCACGTATTGCAATGGGCTTTGGCTTTTTATAAGCATCGTTTTCATCCTTTTTCGCCAACCCGACCTCAATCTGGATATTTCTTACATACGAATATTCGCTTTGGAAAAGAGTAAAAACCAAATCCCCGCCCAAAACTCGCGATGAAGGCTGCAAAATATTTTTATTCCGGTTTTCGATGTCTTGTAAAAGTAAAGACCACGGCGCAGGAACCGGGCCTGCTTTTTTGAGTGATTTATTCAGTTTTAATACTTTGTCCACTTCGCAGAAGGCCCCCGATTTTATAGGGAGCCTTCTGTTACGGGATGTCGCATTCATATCTTTCGGTTCGTTGAACCGAAAGATATTTTTAAGGCCGCCAACTTTCGTCGGCGGGGCTCCATTTATCAATGATTTCTTATCACTATCAACGTCTTTTTCCTCCAAACTTGAATCATATTCATCGTCAAAATGTTCCTCAAACCCTTCAGGATCTTCTCCGTTCAAGTCCAAAGTATTTACAGAAATAGATTCTTCGTCAAACATATCCTGGGCTTCAACAGCAAGCATTGTGGCCCAAATATGTTTGCAGGGGCCGCTGTCATAATAAAACGGACAGGTACATGACGCGGTTAATTTGCTCTTGTCAATACTCAATTTTACATCATATTTTTCGCTTCCTCTGACTGCGGCTGTAACACTTTTTCCGTCGGCCTTTAGGATTTTCACTTTGCCATACCTGAAATAATCGACGCCCCGCACTCGTTGAAGCGCTCCAAATTCATTTTTAAGGGGTTTTGTGAAGATTGGTATTGGCATAACAATATTTTATTGTTTTAAGTAGTTCTATATTTTCTATATTCTGAGGTTTTATTCGGCTTTGATTCTGGTTACAAGATCAAGAAAAAACTCCTTACTCCAAACATTAAGGAGTAGCGGCAAAGTTTTTTTTATCTGATAAACGGTATGATCTGAAACTATTGTATTTTATTCACCTGTAAGAAAAATCAGCGATGTAGTGTAGAAATCCACTCTGCGCCTTTGCATTCGGATTGTAAACCGACTGTTATTTTAGGCCGATGACGGTTTGTATGAAATAACCGACGCTGCGTTTGGGGTTGTCGGGTTCCTTTTGGGAAATTAATTTTATTGCCTGTTCTATTTTATTCAAGCCATATTTCTCTTCGAGCAGAATAAATTTTTCTACGGCATCGACATCGCTGTCTTTATACAGAAGCACGGCAATGGCCCGCGCCCTGCCGGTTTTTTGCTCGCCGTATTTGATTTCCATGTTTTTCCAGGCAGAATCCACAACTTCGGGATTATACAATGGAAGAGGCGTATAAACATTTGAATGGCGGGGATTGTTGTTTTTGTCTTGAAATTCGTCGTAGGCAACATCGAGCAGATTTGCACGCCGCAAGGCTGTTGTTCCCAATGTGACAATGCTGCGGCCCAAACCATGGCGCTGCATGATTGTCGTAATGGCCATTGACCATTGCGGCCTGGTTTTGGAAATTGCCGAGTAATAGGTGTTGAGCGCGTACATCATTTTTCCTGCGAACGGCAGCCTTTTGTTCCAGCCATAATCCCAATATCCGGCACAAAGCGCTATTGCGTTTTGGGTCGAATCGTCGCCGATATTTTTCATGTGGACCCGTGCGTCGTTGTTATACGGTAAATTGACAGATATGCAATTGTATCGGTCTTGCAGTTTTTTAAGGACTTTGGTGATTTGGCGGCGATATGCTTCCCTGCCCATTGCCGCAATCCCCAGATGCGACGCCATCGTGTCGTATTGAACCACGACAGTGTCTTTGTTCTGCTTTTTTGACAGATAATACAGAAAAAGATATATGTCGAAAGCGCGCTCGTCGGCGGCTTTTGCCATATCTTTGGCAATGCCATTTTTTGAAAAGAATTGTAACGGGAGTCGAACCACTGCGGTGTCCGATACCGGCAATGGTTTTTCATGCAAATTTCCCACGTCCTGTAGAACGGCTTTTGCGACGTCTTTTGAATTGACAAGTACGCTTGCCTCAACGTTTCTCGATAAGGCAGATTCGCTCCAATTGGCTGAACCCAGTATGACTGTTTGTGAATCGATAATAAGGGCTTTTGCGTGGACAATGGCCGGGACGTCGGCAAAGCCGACCCGCACACCTGCTGCGGAAAGATAGTCGTATGCTTCGCGGTTGTCTCCCTCTTCCGCAGGATCGCCGTGCCCTGCGGAAAATTCGCTTTTGTCCAAAACGACATCGACGTTGACCCCGCGTTTATGCGCACTGATCAACGAGTTTGCCAAACGCAGGGTTTGGGACTTTTGCTGATTGGGATAAAGCGAAAAAAGATAAAGCACCGCATGTATCGAGGTTTTCGCAGAATCGATTTCCTTGGAAACCATAGTACAATAGTCGCGGCTGGGGATGTAACAGACGTCGGATGGAAAGGAAAGGCAGGGTAAGAAAAGAAGAAAAATGATTTTCATTGCACAACCGATAATTTTTTCAGTGATGTCGGAATGAATCATGTCTGACCCCTGATTCGCTTGATTTGCATGATTTTTAAAGCGTTTGCTTGCAAAAAAGAATATAATAAAAAGGGTTGGAAGGGTAAAAGGAGAATTTCTGAACACCACAAGGGCGTCGTTGTCGCCGGTCGTATGTATTGCGGAATTTTGCATCAGATCCGTTTGAAGTGGCCGGCAAAATTCGCCTTAAAACCGCAGCAAACATTCTAACCACACGTCATTATAGAGTATGAACCCGCACCTGCAGGCGCGAAGAAAAAGTTAGAGGTTAGAGGTTAAAAGTTGGAAGGTTAAAAAGATAATTGCAAATTTCTGTCTGAACCACTGATTAGTCTGATTTAATTGATTAAGATGATTTTTAAGAATTTTTTTACGACCTTGATTTTCAAATATTATACTGATTGCGGGTGGGGGGTGTAAATATTTCGCGCTTGGAAAAATGTTGCCCACCCCGCACCCTATCCAAAGCCTTCAGCTAAAAAAGATATATTAGAATTTGATTTCCGCCCCATACC
>Ga0182027_10002640_pt1 | contig 28903 bp, 24 predicted proteins | sample 712E1DmetaG_FD_121300 | JGI IMG/M metagenome (GOLD analysis project Ga0182027, IMG submission 121300) | Permafrost microbial communities from Stordalen Mire, Sweden - 712E1D metaG (Illumina Assembly) | ecosystem: Environmental > Terrestrial > Soil > Wetlands > Permafrost | place: Sweden...
CCCAATAAATCAATTTAAAACGATACCAATATGAAATTTGTAGTATCCAGCTCGGAACTTCTAGGTCACCTGCAGTCAATAAGCAGGGTAATCAGTTCAAAGAATACACTTCCGATACTCGATAATTTTCTTTTCAATCTCTCAGGGAATGATCTTGAAATAACTGCATCGGACCTTGAATCGACCCTGATTACCAGGATGAAGCTTGAGAACACCGATGGCGATGGCACAATAGCTCTACCGGCAAGAATATTACTGGATACATTAAAAGAGTTTTCAGTTCAGCCGCTTACATTTGATATCAACATGGAGACAATGGCGGTTGTTATAAGCTCAGAAAATGGTAAGTTCAATGTTGTAGGACAAAATGGAATTGACTTTCCTGCCCTGCCTGCAATAAAAAAAGAGAAAAAGTTTTCATTTGCGATTAATGCCGATGTATTGCTTTCAGGCATCAGCAAAACATTGTTTGCAACAGCTGATGATGAACTTCGACCTGTTATGGGTGGCATCTTCGTAGAGGCATCAACCGACAAAATCACATTTGTAGCATCGGATGCTCATAAACTGGTAAGATATCAGAGAACCGATGCTCAAGCTGATGATAATGCGTCATTTATACTTCCAAAAAAACCCGCGTCTCTTCTGAAAAACATTTTAACGAAAGAGGAAGGCGCAGTTACCGTGGAATTTGATGATAAAAATGCATTTTTTATCCTGGGAAATTACAAAGTTGTGTGCCGGCTTGTTGAGGCAATTATCCGAATTATAATTCAGTAATTCCAAAAAATAATCCCCGTAAGATAACAATTGACAGAGTTGAATTTTTTAATACGCTCAGGCGGGTATCTGTATTTTCAAATCAGGCAAGTAATCTTGTAAAACTTCAGCTAAAAGGAAATCAGGTGATGGTTTCTGCTCAGGATATTGATTTTTCCATTTCAGCTTATGAAAGGATCAAATGCCAGTATGAAGGAGATGAGATTGAAATCGGGTTTAAATCGGTTTTTCTTCTTGAGATCCTGTCAAATATTGGTTCACAGGATGTTATGATAGAATTGGCTGATCCAACCAGAGCAGGACTGTTCCTTCCGGCAATTACAGAGAATGAATCGGAAGATCTCCTGATGCTTCTTATGCCAATGATGATAAATGCCTGACAATTGAATCTGAATCTTAAACGTCCTATTGCTTTTATCGATCTTGAGACGACGGGAATCAACGTTTCAACCGATAGGATCGTTGAATTCTCGGTCTTGAAACTCAGTCCTAACGGAAAGGAGGAGTGGATGAGCACAAGGATAAACCCTGAAATGCCAATTCCTACCAAATCCACTGCCATTCATGGAATTAAAAATGAAGATGTAACGAAATCACCGACATTTAAAGAGGTTGCGAAAAATCTTACAACATTTCTTGAAGGTTGTGATCTGGCTGGTTATAACGCTATTAAATTTGATATACCTGTTCTGGCCGAAGAATTTCTCAGGGTAAATATTGATTTCACTTTCACAAAGAGAAGATATGTCGATGTGCAGGTAATATTCCATAAAAAAGAACAGCGTACTCTGTCGGCTGCTTACCTGTTTTACTGCAAAAAAGATCTTGAGGGAGCTCATGGCTCAAAGGCCGATACAGCTGCAACCTTTGAGATTCTTAAATCACAGCTCGACAGGTATAAGGATCTGGAAAACGATGTCGAGAAGCTTGCAGAATACAGCTCTTTTAACAGCAATGTTGATTTTGCAGGAAGAATAATTCTTGATGAAAAAGGAATCGAGGTTTTTAACTTTGGCAAGCATAAGGGGAAAGCGGTTGAAGCTGTCTTCAATGATGATCCCGCTTATTATTCCTGGATGATGAACGGTGAATTTCCTTTATATACCAAGAAAGTCCTTACAGAGATCAAATTGAGATCTTTCGGAAAAAATCAAAAGTAGAATGAAGATCATCTGTATCGGTCTTAATTACCGGAAGCATGCCCTGGAATTAGGATGGCCTGTCCCCGATGAACCAGTGGTATTCCTTAAACCCGATTCATCAATCCTGAAAAACAATAAACCCTTCTTCCTGCCTGGCTTTTCAACTGATATCAACTATGAAGTCGAAGTAGTATTAAAAATCAGTAAACTTGGCAAGGGAATCTCTGCAAAATTTGCCCAGCGGTATTTTGATGAAATAACCTTAGGTATTGATATTACAGCGCGTGACCTTCAGACCAGGCTCAAAACAGCCGGAATGCCGTGGGAATTATCAAAATGTTTCGACGGAGCAGCACCATTGGGGCATTTTATTTCAGTATCCTCAATAAAGGATATAAATAATCTCGACTTCAGACTCGAAATCAATAATGAAGTCAGACAACAAGGTAACACATCTGATATGATCTTCAGTATTAATGAGATTATTGAATATGTTTCAAAATTTTTTACACTCAAAACCGGAGATCTCATATTTACAGGCACTCCTCCCGGAGTTGGCCAGCTTCATAAAAATGACAATCTTGTCGCCTATCTGGGTGATGAACCGGTTCTGGATTTTATGATAAAATAGGGAAAACATTCATTTTTACAGTTTTAACTTCTTATTTTTACCCCACACCATACGAAGTATCACCCTCATCCTGCATCTCTTCGTGCAAAACTATTCCAATATTTTCTTCTTCCTGATAATGAATCAGTTGCTTGTAAAGAACTGATTCCGGACTTATCATGCTTGCGCCAGGAACAAGATTTTAAATTTATCGTTTATGTTGCCATTGATCTGAAAAGTACTTAACATTATATTGAATTCACTTTAATTAAACCAGTACGATAATTTAAGAACGAGACCCTGGTTCTTTATTCTGGAATCGATTGGCGATGAATTCTCTGTATAAACAATAAAAAGATCCGATACCGGTGCAAACCGCCACTGGAACCTCAGGTTCAGGTTGATATTGTCAATCTGATTATTATATTGGACAAAAGTGGTCAGGAAAAGCTTATCCGTAAAAGTAAGATCAAGTCTTGGCCCGACCAATACAAATTGAGCGCTTTTATAGGGAGCGGGCAATGAAATATTGTTATAGGTTGATACAATTGCCAGGCTTCCATAAGGCTGAACCCGGTAATACAATTCTCCGTCAACCATCCACTTTGTGCCATTGTAATATCCTCCGTACCTGCTGCTGATCAACCAGTTGAATGATTTGCGTATATCTGAAGTGAATGAAATACCCATCTCATTCCAGTAAAATTTGTCATTTGCCGCGAGAGGTACGCTTCCGGTGTTTGTGGGATCAAAAGGCGACTGTAGTTTAATAAATGTATTCATACCATCAATCACTAAAATACTTTTATTCATCCATTCAACCTGGTAAAGAACCTGCGCAATCCTGTCAGTGAGTTTCATAGAAGGATCATAGTACATATCCAATTTGAAAGCTGGTCCGTGATCAGCAATGCTGCTGGCGGCCGGGAAGAATTTGTACTGGAACTGAGGATTTACTTCATAGTAACCGGTTCTTCTTATATATCCAACCTGGGCAAGATAATCAGCACCGACCCATGATTGATTCAATGTTGCTGTCAGGTATTGTGTATTATATGCAATATTGGCCGACATTGCTGCTGCATTGTGTGACGCTCCGGGGTAAAATGACTGATGATAAAATGCTTTCCCCAGCCAGTGATTATCGCCACTTGCTAAATTGTATTCGAGCCCGGCAACCCTGTTGAACCTGTATTTAGTTGATGAGTCATTTTTCAGGTTCATCACCTGCTTATTAACAAAAAAAGCCGTAATATTTGAATGGCTGAATACCTGGCGCTGAAGAACCGCTACATTAAAATTTGCGGCTTCTACTGTATCATTCTGACCGGTTTGAATATCCATGAGACCGATCCTCCAGTTTTTTCCTATCTTCCCGCTTAATCTTGCTCCTGCCAGAACCTGGCTCTCAAGCCCGATCCGGCGTGAGAAAAAAGGCCTCAGATTATCATTTCCAAGCTGTGCAAAAAGGTCACTGTTTTCAAGGTAGAATTGTCTCTTTTCAGGAAAAAACAGTTCAAAACGATCAAGGTTTGTCACCTGATTGTCTACTTCAACCTGGGAATAATCAGGATTTACTGTCATATCAAGATTCATTGATGTTGACAGAATAGCTTTTGCATCAAAACCTGCATTGACTTTTGGCTTAAATCCTACTTCCTCCTCCTTGTTCTGAGTTGCCTGGCCTGTTACATATGGGATTAATGAGAATCTTAAGCCTGATGGGGGGAGCGGCTTATCCCATATCAGTGAACCGGTAAATGCAAGTGTTGCAGTCGCAAACTGTCTTGGCATAGGGGCCCAGCTCGATTTTTCATTTGTTTTAAGATCAAGCCTGCTGAAATTTATACCCCATTCTTTTTCTCCTCCGTTATATCTTATACTTCGAAACGGGATTGCAAATTCAGCTACCCAGCGGTCTTTATAATTTTTTACTGCGGACCTCCATTTAATATCCCAGTTCAGGTTAACTGTTCCCCCGTTGGCTTGTATCCCGTCCCATTGTGCTCCGGCAGCAGAGACACCGAAAGCGAAGCCATTGGTCTGGTCATTATAAGTATCAAGGAATACTATGAAGTTATCGTTTTTCAGAAAGTTGAAATCGCGTCTCAGTGACTCAACGGGTCGTTTGCCCGGTGTCGAATCCCAACAGATAATTCCAACATATATATTCGATTCGTCGTATATTACTCTCACCTCCGTCTGTGCGATTGCAAATCCGGTATCAGTTGGCAATACTCTTTGGAAATGAGTGGCTTTATCGGCAGTCAGCCATGCTGGTTCATCCATGATTCCATCAATAGTTATTGTACTCTTTGTCTCAGAGGTATTTATCCGATATTTCTCACGGTTAATTCCTCTCGGCTGACAAAAAAGCAATGTATTAAAGCACAGAAAAATGGCGGTGCTGATTAATGTGGAGAGTTTGATCATTGGGGATTTAAGAAATTTGGCGCAATGTAAAAAGAAAACTGGAATTAAGAATAATTAAAAATGTAATAGCGGGAATAAAACAGTTTTTATATTGAATTTGAAATTTCTGTTTACTGATTCGTATTTCGTAATTTTACTTCTGTTTATGGCATCGTTTTAATGCAAATGAATTTTATTAATTTTTATTTATGATTATAGATATAAGTGCCGATGCACAGGAACTTGGATTAAAGGCTGCCCAATTTGTTACAGGTAAGCTTAATGAAGCCATCAGAAGGAATGGCGAAGCCAGGATTGTTGTTTCTACCGGAAACTCACAGCTAGAAACATTTAAGGCTTTGTTAAAAGAAAAGGTGGAATGGGAAAAAGTAGAAGTTTTTCATTTGGATGAGTATATAGGTCTCCCGGTAAATCATCCTGCAAGCTTCAGAAAGTATCTTTATGACCGCTTCATAAATCACCTGAAAATAAAAGAATTTCATGCAGTTGAAGTTGAGGGGGAGATTATTGAGAAAATCAAAAATCTGACTTTAGAAATAAGAAAGAAACCTGTCGATATGGGATTGATCGGAATAGGAGTCAACGGGCATATTGCATTTAATGATCCTCCTGCAGATTTCGACACCCAGGAAGCTTTTGTAATTGTAAATCTCGACTATGAATGCAGGCTCCAGCAGGTCAGCGAGGGGTGGTTCAAATCTGTGGAAGAGGTTCCTTTGACAGCTCTTTCTATGACTCCATGGCAGATCATGCAATGCAGGACTATAGTCTCATGCGTGCCTCATAAAGTTAAGGCAATAAGCGTCAAAAATACACTTATTAACATTCTGACTAATATTGTTCCTGCGACTATATTGAAGCAGCACAGGGATTTTCATCTTTATCTTGATAAAAATTCTGCCTCTGAAATAATTTCTCTGTGAAACTGAATAAGGTAGTTTGATTGAAGGCAGTCATGCACTTAAATTATTGATTTTAAAGCGATTTTGAATCTTTAAAAACTATTATCTATTTTCATTTTAAATAAAACTGTGGCCAGATGAAAAATAACAATAAAGACCATTTTGCAATCGAGGGCCTTCATTATGAAACCGGAAAACCGGTCAGAATTATAATCAAAAATGGAATTATTGACGATATCTGCGAAATAACGGATTTTAAGGACAGAGATTCTGAAATAATTATAGCGCCCGGGCTCATTGATAATCAGATAAACGGCTACGCAAATGTTGATTTTTCAGGCGACAATCTTTCTGTTGATGGGATAATTGTTGCTGCACATGCAATATGGAAAGAGGGTGTAACTTCTTTCCTTCCAACTTTGATTACATGCAGTCATGAAAAGTTGCTTAAGAATTTAAAGATTCTCCGGGAAGCAGTTGATAAGATAGAGAATCTTGGTGAATCTATTCCCGGGTTTCATCTTGAAGGTCCCTATATATCTGCCGAGGAAGGTTACAGGGGTTGTCATTCCATCCGGCATATCCGTAAACCATCATACGAAGAATTGCTTGATTATCAAAAAGTCGCCGGAGGAAAGATACTGCAGATTACTCTTGCTCCTGAAATTGACGGCGCCATGGAATTTATCAGATTTTGCATTGATGAGGGAATCAAAGTAGCAATTGGACATACAAATGCATCTGCTGAACAGATTTTTCAGGCCGTGGAAAATGGAGCCAGGTTATCAACACATCTCGGGAATGGGTGCGCAAATTATATTCACAGGCATAAAAATCCAATCTGGCCACAACTTGCTGATGACAGGTTAATAGTTACAATTATTGCTGACGGACTACATCTTTTACCCGAGGAGGTAAAAGTTTTTTATAAAGTCAAAGGCCGACACAATTTGATAATAACTTCCGATGTCATTTACCTGGCAGGTATGGCTCCCGGCAGGTATACTTTTTTGGAGAGTGAAGTCATCCTTACAGAAGAAGGCAGACTTATTAACCCGGAACTTGATTGTCTGGCCGGAGCTTCATTTCCTTTAAAAAGAGGAGTTGAAAATATGATTAGTTTCACAGGTTGTTCGCTCGCTGATGCTGTGAAAATGGCTTCAGAGAATGTTGCTTTAATGTATGGACTTCATGACAAAGGAAGTCTGACTCGGGGTAAAATAGCAGATATCATATTGTTTCGAAGAGTTGGGAACGAGATTAAAATATTAACAACTTTGCTGAAAGGCAAAATTGTCTATCAGACCTGATTTAACAATCCCGAAAACTGACATAAGTTATGTATAACAAGCTTTTAAGAATGTTTTTTATTGTTTTGTAAAATTTCTTAAATCAGTCTGAAATCCTGTATTTAGGAGCTTTTCTCTGCTTTGTTCCCTGCTCAAAACTGTATGCTATTTCGAGTAAGATGGGTTCGGTCCATGCCTTGCCATAGAATGTGACCCCAACCGGCAAATCATCAATAAATCCCATTGGAACAGTGATGGCAGGATAACCTGCTATTGCTGCGAGCGATGAACTTCCACCGACAAAATGATCGCCTAGTAAAAGATCGGTCTTCCATGCCGGAGAACCTGTCGGGGCCATAATTGCATCAAGTCTATATGAATTCATTACTTTGTCTATTCCTTCCTCTCTGGTTGCTTTTGTCATGTCAGCCAGTGCTTTCCTGTACTCCGGAGAATTGAGATCTCCTTTCTTTTCAGCCTGTTCAAGAATGCTCTGATCAAAATACCTGAGTTCTATACTATCCGATTTGTTAAACTCAATCAACTCTTTGATATTTTTAGCGCGTGAATCACTCCCGTGCCCTGCAAAGTACTTATTCAGTCCGTCCTTAAATTCATACAGCAGAACCTGATAAGAGGCATCTTCATAGTTCAAGCCTTTTGGAAACTCAACTTCAACAACTTCAGCGCCATGTGATTTCAGGTAAGCGATGGTCTTGTTCATGAGACTGTCAACTTTATCAGAAAAGCCCATATCTTTCTTTTGCAGGCCAATTCTTTTACCGTTCAATCCGTCTTTTTTCAGGAATTTTGTGTAATCGGTAAGATATTTGCCCTTTGAAGCAATAGTTTTGGAATCTGATGAATCAATCCCTGTTAAAGCCCCCAGAGTTATGGCAGCATCTTCCACTGTCCGTACCATCGGACCAGGAGTATCCTGAGAGAATGATATTGGAACAATACCTGTACGGCTGATAAGGCCCACTGTGGGCTTAATACCGACAATTCCATTATTATTAGAAGGGCACACAATAGATCCGTTTGTTTCTGTACCTATTGCAACCATGCAAAGATTGGCAGAAACAGCAGCACCTGAACCGGAACTGGAACCGCAAGGGTTGCGGTCGAGAACATACGGGTTTTTTGTTTGTCCGCCAACACCGCTCCAACCGCTTGATGACATTTTAGCCCTGAAGTTGGCCCATTCACTAAGGTTAGATTTTGCAATAATAACGGCACCGGCCTCTCTCAGTTTCCTGGCTACAAAACTATCTGTGCCGGGAAATGAATTTTTCAGAACTCTCGCACCGGCTGTAGTGGGCATCTTATCATGAGTGTCAATATTATCTTTAAGAATTACCGGGACTCCGAATAAGGGTCCTTTTGGTTTTCCGGTTGCAGCCTCGTTGTCAAGCTCTTCTGCAATAAGGAGAGCGTCGGGATTAATTTCAATTATAGAATTCAGGCGGGGCCCGTTTTTATCAATTTCGTTAATCCTATCGAGGTAGACTTTAACAATATCTGCAATTTTATATTTCCCATCTTTGTATCCCTGCTGCAGTTGGCTTATAGTCATTTCTTCAATCCATCTGTTATCATTTCTGGTTTCAGCTTTATTATTAACAGGTGCCTTGCAGGTTATCAGGCACAATACTAAAGAGATAAACAACACTAAAAATCTGGTAAACTTTGGTTTCATTTTTATTGCTTTAATTTAATTTATGTAGAAACGCCCAATTTGGGCGTCTCCACAAACAGATTATATATTCTATATTCCATAAAATTATGAATATTAAATCAATTTGAATAAATTTGTTTTTGCAGAATTGAATAATGAAAGTAGAGGCGTCCAATTTGGGCCTCACTACAAATTATTTGTCAGTAATAAATGGTGAATCGGAAAATGAAAAACATCTATCTTCAATATCTTGATCATCAATCTGATAAAACTCCTCTGATTCTAGCTACAGTCACCAGGACCAATGGTTCTACTCCCCAGAAACCCGGTAGTTCCGCTTTATTTGGCAAGAAGGGCCTTGTATCAGGTACTATAGGAGGCGGAGTCGTTGAGGGAAGAGTTGATAAACTTGCCAGAGAAGCTTTAATCTCAAAAAAATCGGGACATTTCCGGTTTAACCTGGCAAATGATATTTCAAAAAAGGAAGAGGCCATATGCGGTGGTCAGATTACTGTACTTATTGATGCAAATCTCAAGAATCATTTACCTGTTTTTAAACGACTTAAAGAATCCATTAAAAAACGCATTCCGGGCATCCTTATAACCATGGTTACCAGGTTCTCAGAAGAGACGGTCCTTATTAATCGTTACTGGATAAGCAGTATAGATAAACCTGATATCCAGGTAGAATTTTTAACCAGGATAGAACCTGTTGTTAATGTCATGTTATCTGAAAAAAATCCATCAGATTACAGGGAAATTGACCTGACAATGCCTGATGAAGAACCTACATCACTGTTTTTTCTGGAAGCTGTGTACCCTCCTGAACATCTGGCTATTGCCGGAGCCGGTCATATAGGAAAAGCTCTGGCTCACCTGGCTGATATGCTTGATTTCGAGGTTACTGTAATTGACGACCGTAAAGAGTATGCCAATGCAGCCAATATTCCTGAAGCTGCGCATATTATAGTTAAGGATATTGGCGATGCGTTAAGAGATTTGGAGAAAAACACCAACACCTATGTTGTGATTGTAACACGAGGTCATAAAGACGATGCTTCAGCACTCAGACCATGCATCGGAACAGAACTGGCTTATACAGGTATGATAGGGAGTAAAAATAAAATTGCAAAAATGAAATCAGATTTTGTTGAGAATGGGTGGTCCACTACACAACAGTGGGACACTATTCATACTCCGATCGGACTTGATATCAAATCAAGGACAGTTGAAGAGATTGCAGTTAGCATTGCGGCCGAACTGATATTGGTCCGAAACAGCAAAAAGTAATACTCAGCATTAAGCAATTAACGAGTTATGGGTGAAATATGGGCTATCATACTTGCTGCCGGTGAATCCAAAAGAATGGGATCTTCGAAAATGTTGCTTCCATTCAAAGGGAGGTCAATGATAGAAAATGTTATCAGCAATGTTTCCAAATCAAAAGCTGATGAAATAATTGTAGTGTTAGGCGCGTACTTCGATGAGCTAAGTCTGCTTATGAAGAGACTGGATGTGAGTTATTGCTTCAATGATAATTACATGAAAGGTATGTTGTCATCTGTTCAGTGCGGATTCAATAATCTTCCTCCGGATTATAAAGCTGCCCTTGTTTTCCAGGGTGATCAGCCTTTAATTCCACCCGCTGCTGTAAATAGGGTGATTGATGAGTATTTCCGATCAGGTAAGGGTATAATAGTGCCTGTGTTTAAGAACAGAAAGGGACATCCGCTTCTCGTGGACAAAAAATACAAGGGTGAGATTGAAAAACTTCTGCCTGAAGAGGGTTTACATTCTTTACTTGATAAGTTCGGTGATGATTTACTCGAAGTTGAAACAGGGGAACCAGGTATTCTCAGGGATTTTGATACATATGACGAATATAGGAAAGGAATTAATCAAATTCAATAATTATGGAAGAGACAATTAAGTTTCAATTAAACGGAAAGCAAACGGAAACCCAGATTGATCCCGCACAAACACTCTTGTGGGCGCTGAGGAATCATTTCGAACTGACCGGGACTAAATTCGGGTGCGGTATGGGATTCTGCGGAGCCTGTACTGTACTGATTGATAATGAGCCTGTCAGATCCTGCCAATTGGCAGTAGCTGAAGTCGCCGGGAAAAGCGTTGTCACGGTGGAAGGACTTGCAACAAATGGGAAACTTCATCCTGTGCAGAAGGCATTTGTAGAACATGATGCTTTGCAGTGCGGGTTTTGTACACCCGGTATGATCATGAATGCAACAGGCTTTCTGATGAAGAATCCTTCACCTTCCGTTCAGCAGATAAAGGAGGGAATGGAGAATAACCTGTGCCGTTGTGGGGCACATATGCGCATAATTGAAGCTGTTCAGACTGCATCCAAAGAATTGAAAGGAGGGAAGTAATCATGAAAGAAGAAAAAATTATTGATCAGAACATATCGCAAACTTCTGAAGCCCATGGCATGCCAAGAAGAGATTTTTTTAAAATCCTCGGAGGCGGCATATTTATTTTTGTTCGTCCATGGAAAGTCCTGGATTTTATAGGATTACCTGCTGAACAAGCCCGTGGTGTCCCAAAAGATTATAATGCATTTCTCCGGATAGCTGAAGACGGAACTGTGACATGCTATACCGGTAAAATTGAAATGGGTCAGGGCATAATAACTTCACTTCCGCAGATGATGGCTGATGAACTAAATGTTTCTCTTGAAAGGATAAAGATAGTAATGGGCGATACTGATATTTGTCCATGGGATCAGGGAACATGGGGATCTCTTAGCACCAGGGTTTTTGGCCAGATTATGAGAACTGCATCTGCTGAGGCCAGAGGGGTTCTTCTCGACCTCGCATCAAAACAACTGGGAGTGCCAGTTTCACAATTGGAGGTCAGGGACGGAATTGTAATTGACACTAAAGATTCAAAGAAAACAATCAGTTATGCGCAGCTCGCACAAGGGAAGAAAATAGAAAAATTCCTCGATGTAAAACCTTCAATGGAAGACTATACAAAGTTTAAATCAATGGGGAAATCATATAATCGAAGTGATTCTGCCATAAAAGTAACTGGTGAGGCAAAATATACAGGTGACATGAAGTTGCCGGGAATGGTTTTTGCCAGGATATTAAGGCCGCCCTCTCATGCTGCGAAGATGACTTCTGTCGATTATTCAGCAGCAGAGAAAATTGCCGGAACAAAAGTTATCAGAGAGGGCGATTTGGTAGCTGTGATCAACGAGGATCGTGACAAGGCAGATGAAGCAATAGTCAAAATCAAAGCTGAATATTCCTTTAATGAGGTTGCGGTTAATGACAAAACTATTTATGATTTCATGCTGAAGGCTGATTCGAACGCTATTGCTATCAGGTCAACCGGCGATATAGATGCCGGTCAAAAGCTCTGTGATAAAACATTTGAATCGGAGTTTCATGATCCTTATCTGGCACATTCGGCTATTGAAACACATACTGCCCTTGCGCAGTTTGAAAATGGAAAGATGACCGTTTGGGCTTCGACTCAATCGCCTTTCGGTTTAAGGGAAAACATAATGCGCGAACTCAGCTTACCAGCTGATAAGGTAAGAGTCATTACTCCGTTTGTAGGAGGTGGATTCGGAGGAAAAGGGGAATTCCAGCAGGGAATTGAGGCTGCAAAATTGGCAAAACTGGCAGGGAAACCAGTAATGCTGATGTGGACCCGTGAAGAAGAATTTGTCTATGATACATTTCATCCTGCCGGAGTCATTAAAATACGATCAGGGATAGACAAGGCTGGGATTATTCAATTATGGGATTATAATGTGTATTATTCGGGTACACGCGGAGCCGATGCTATCTATGACATTCCGAATACAAAGTTCACGCATTACACTCAGAAAAGTGGTGCGCCTCCTGTTCATCAGTTCGGAACAGGAGCATGGCGTGCTCCGAATAATAATACAAATACATTTGCCAGGGAAGTTCAGATAGATATCATGGCAGCCGCTGCAGGCACTGATCCGCTTGAATTCCGTCGGAAAAACCTAAAGGACAAACATATACTTGATTGTCTGAATGCCGTAGCCGAGAAGTTTGGATATGTTGCGGGCAAATCTCCCAGCGGAAGAGGAATAGGCATTGCATGTGGGGCTGATGCCGGAGCCTGGGTGGCTCATATGGCCGAGGTGAAGGTCGATAAAAGCACAGGAAAGGTAATGATAGTGCGTATTGCCTGTGCACAGGACATGGGTTTGTGTGTTAACCCTGAAGGAGCCACGATCCAGATGGAAGGATGTATAACAATGGGCCTTGGATATGCGCTTGCAGAAGAGGTGTTGTTCGAAGGCGGAAAGATTCTTACCCATAGTCTTGATGTCTATAATATTCCTCGATTCTCATGGCTTCCCAAGATTGATACTGTTATTCTTGACAGAAAAGATCAACCGCCCCAGGGAGGAGGCGAACCTGCAATTATTGCTATTGGCGCCGTAGTTGCAAATGCGATATTTGATGCAACCGGAGCAAGAATGTACAGGCTGCCTATGACACCGGAAAGAGTGCTTGAAGCATTAAAAAAGATTTAGAAGAAACAGAGATAATATTCACAGATAGATCATAGTAAGACAGTCTGGAGGTTTTTTGGACACTCATAAACTTTAATATGAGGCCAGACAGTGGTTTACTGTTGTCCGTTACCTTCTTTTATTTATGACTTATGGAAACGTATTCAGCTCTCAAGGATGACGTTCCCATCAGTAAAACAATTAAAATTCTGAATGCAACACCCCTTAGAAGATACAGGATTTATCAGAAGGAACTATAGAGGGAAACCGCTTAAAAAGCTTAAAAGCCTCTAAAGGTTAAAAGGCCTTTAAACGGATCTATTAAATCTTCAATGTTTTTTTGAACATTCTCCCTGAAATTATAAGATTGTAGTATTTTTACATTTTACTGCAACGATGTGAAACTACTAATTGTTGAAGATGACCAGTCATTGAGCCGATCCATTAATGATTATCTTAAAATGGAAGGCCATATTTGCGAAGCTGCACTGACCCTGGATGAAGCTGTCCAGAAGGCCGGTGTGAATAAATATGATTGCGTAATTCTTGATATTGGTCTCCCTGACGGCAACGGACTTGATCTGATCAGGGATATGAAATCAAAAAGACTGACCGGTGGAATTCTTATTCTTTCAGCCAAAAGTTCTCTTGATGATAAACTTCTCGGATTAAAAATAGGAGCGGATGATTATCTTACAAAGCCATTTCACTTTGCAGAACTTAGTGCACGGTTAAATTCCATACACCGCAGGAATAATTTTTTGGGTATGAATGAAATAATCTTTAATGAAATAAGAATACAAACCGAAGATAATCAGGTATATGTTAATGACAAGTTATTGATTTTAACAAAAAAGGAATATGATCTGTTGCTGTTCTTTATGGCTAACAGGAACAGGATAATTACAAAAGAATCAATAGTGGAACATCTATGGGGCGATAATGTAATTCTTACAGATTCGTTTGACTTTGTATATACTCATGTCAAAAATTTGCGCAAGAAGATTATTGCTGCAGAAGGTAAAAACTATGTTAAATGTATCTACGGTTTTGGTTATAAATTCATCGATAGTTGAAATTACTAACAAAAAGTACCTATTATTTTTTAGTTTTATCCATTCTGGCTATGATTGCCGGTGGCATTTTCTTATATATTTCGATAAAGAGAGTTATTTACAGGCAGATTGATGAAAGTCTTATTACCGAAAAAACAATCATCCAGGATCAAATAGAACAAACTGACACAATTCCCGATTTTGCGGCAACAGTTGGTAATCAGATAGAAGTCAAATTGTTTAATTATTATATGCATAAACTGCAGTATATTAAGGATACAGATATCTATGACTCCAGAACTGACTCTTTTAACCCATTCCGATACCTTTATTTTTCAGGAAATAGTATTGCAAAAAAAGGCTATACAATTACAATTGTACAAACTTTAAGTGAAGAGAAGGAACTGCTCAAAGATATAAGTTTGTACAGATTCTTTTTATTGTTTTCACTTCTCCTGATATCAATTCTTTTCAACTATCTTATAGCTAAAAGATTATGGAAGCCGTTTTATGTTTCTGTAAACAACGCAAGCAGGTATGATATACAATCAGATAAACCCCTTGAGTTACCTGTAACTGATATAGAGGAATTTATTCAGCTAAATGAGGTCTTTGAAAATATGACAAATAAAATGAGAGATGATTATCTTAACCTGAAAGAGTTCAGTGAGAATGCTTCACATGAGATACAGACGCCTCTTGCAGTCATACGATCAAAAACCGATCTTCTTATGCAGCAAAAAAACCTTAACAAAGAGAGTCTGAGCCTCATAAAATCTATAAATGAATCAACAACAAAATTATTTAAGCTTAACCAGGGACTGCTTCTGATTTCCAAAATAGAAAATCAGATATTTCATGAAAAGAAAATAATATCGCTGAAACAAATTATTGTGAACGGCCTGGATAATTATAAGGAAATTTTGGAGCTGAAAAAGATAAATGTCGTATTGGATGCCAATGATGATGCCCTTGTAGAAATGAATGAGGTGCTTGCAGAGATCATGATCTCAAACCTTCTAAGTAATGCTGTAAGATTCAATATTGATGGTGGATTTATCAATTGTCATATTGATAAAACGTTTCTCATATTGACAAATGCAGGGTTAGCATCAATCATTAACACTGAGGATCTGTTTAAAAGATTTCATAAAAACAGCAACAATCCGCTGTCTGTGGGTCTTGGTTTATCCATTGTTAAGAAGATTGCAGAAACATATGGTATGCAGATAAATTATTTCTGTCATGATACCACACATGTGATCAAACTTCATTACCGCACTAAATGAAACACTCCACGTTCGGCCTGATATGAACTATTAAATTTTTGTTAAAATTCGCCAACTTCAGTTCAACTTCAGAATCTCATTATAAATTCGTCATATCAATCAACCAATAAATTATTAATTATGAAAAAGTTATTGTTCATTATGGTATTAGTTATGGGTGCTCTGGCAGTTAATGCCCAGAAGACTCCTGTAAAAGTTACAGACCTTCAGAAGGCTATAACTGACAATATTGCTAAAGACTACGTCGGTTTTACTATCAAGGAAGCAACCAAAGTTGTTGAAAAAACTGATACAACATTCAATGTTGTAGTAGTAAAAGGAACAACTCAGGAAACTCTGTGCTATGACAGTAAAGGTAAATTCCTGAAAAAAATGGAAGCTAAGGCTGGAACAGCAAAACCAGGTCCAAAACCGACCAAACCAGTGCCTGCAAAGAACTAATAGCAAGCCGGCTGTTAAATAATTTAAAAAAGGCTGTCTCAATCTGGAGGCAGCCTTTTTATTTGTCACAGTTCCCATCCCTTCCTGTATTCTCGAACCAGGAATTTATTAGCTTCAGGAACATTGGTAATCTTCATGTTAAGAGTATCATACTCAACTCTTTTTCCGGCACGCAATGTTACTGCTCCAAGCAGAATAGTCTCCGTTACTGGTCCGGTATAAATAAAACTACCCGGTGACTGGGTATTATTTTTGAATGAGTCGATCCATACATTATTGGCATCTTCACGTGATCTTTCAGGAGGCGTTCTTTTGGGAGTGATATTTTTGTTCTCTGCATATAATTCAGGATTTTCCCCTCTGAATCCGGCGATAATCTTCCCTTTATCTCCGACGAACATCATACCTTCACGTTCAAAGGATTTTCCTGAAGCAATATACTCATCGGGAGTCGCAGGCCTCATGCCACCATCATACCAGAAAAGATCAAATGGAGGTAGCTGTGCCTGGGCTGCGAACTTAAATCTGATTATACATGAAAGAGGAAAGGCAACATCATTCTTAACACCTACTGCCACATTACCCTGCAATGCACACGTTGTAGTACTGTATGATTCAGCGCTGATTGCTGGAGAATTTATCCCAAGAGTCAGGAAAAGAGGAAACAGACTATAATGTCCCATATCTGCTATACTTCCGGCGCCAAAATCGTACCATCCCCTGAAAACTGCGTTTGTATAATTTGGATGATAGGGTCTGTCGGGGACCGGCCCCAGCCAAAGATCCCAGTTAAAGTCTTTTGGTATCGGCGGAGTTTCGGTTGGATTAGATTGCCATTGCGGCCACATAGGTCTGTTCGACCAGTTATGTATCTCTTTCAGCCTTCCTATTGATCCATCGTTTATCCATTTCTTGATCAAATCATAGTCAGGTCTTTTGCTCCAGGCGAGAAGATGTGAGCTCCGTCCCGTTTTTTTAGCCGTTTCAATCGCCAGTTTTGCTTCATATATCCTGTTGGCTATTGGTTTGTGCGTAACTACATGTTTCCCTTTTTTCATTGAAGCTATCGCGACTGTGCCATGAAGATGGTCGGGCGTCATGATCTTTATAGCATCCAGGTCTTTCTCTTTTTCAAGCAGTTCCCTGAAGTCCTCATAGGCAGCGCAACCTTTATATGAGCCTGAATCTTTTGACTTCCCATAATACTTCTGAACAAACTCCTGCCCGATATCCCTTCCTCCCGGTATCCCGGAAAGGTTTGCTCCCCATGAATTATCACCTAATGCTCTTCTGATGCTGTCGCGAACATCGTTCAATGACCAATCTACATAGTTTGTACTGAATTTATTGGGATCACAAACTGCAACTATCTGCAAAGCAGGATTAGCGATCAAAGCAGTCATTTCTCTTAGTCCCTGTGTGCCGCAACCTATATATCCAAGCGTAATTTTATCGCTTGGAGGTATATATCCTTTTCCGCCCAAAACATGTCTCGGGACAACTGTAAGAGTCACGGATGCAGCAGCAGCTGATCCAAGGAACTCCCGCCGGTTAATATTTTTTAAATTAGCCATTTTCTATTGATTTTTTTATAATTAGAATGTAAAATTTTTGTGCAAAATGTTTGCACTTCTGTTTCTGTCTTCAAAGACCGTGAATATACTGAGCACTCTCTTTAAATGTTTCAAGCTCCATTTCCACAAAGAAATTCTTTATTCCGGCTGTTTTCAGAGTAGCAAAAAACTCCTTCCAGTCAACAATTCCTTTACCAATCGGTACTTCCTTCTTTTCGGACTCAGACCAGTCCGCCAGGTGAGCGGAGATGAATCTTCCCGGATACTTTTTAAAATATGTCGAAGCCTTATAACCCTTGCTGATCACTGCTACCTGGAATTGCATTTTTACACATTCCGGATCGAGCTGGCTCATCAGGGCATCGTAGATGAGCGTGTCTCCTATCTTTTCAAATTCCATATTGTGATTGTGATAGCCCATCTGGATACCTGATTTTTGCGTCTTCAACCCCATTGTATTAAGTTCATCTGCAGCCTTTAGCCAGTCACTTATTGTGGCTTGTTTTGGTAAATCAAAACTAGAAAGGATCATTTGTGCCTGTCCTGATTCCTTAGCAAATTCAATTCTTTCATCGAGATTCTTTCTTAGTTCATCCATACCATAATGAGTGCTTGGCCATGAAAGACCCGCATCATTAATTATCTTCTTCATCTCTTTGGCTTTAAATTTCTTCAAAGGGCCAAATCCCAGGCTTTCATAACCGGGAGGTGAGCACATTTCAACACTCTGATATCCCATATCAGCAACCATTTTCAGGGTACCTGGAAAATCGATCCCGATCTTATCCCTTATAATCCATGCCTGGAATCCAACAGGCATTTTGACAGGTTCAGGAAGAACACCTGCTTCAAGAAACTGAGGAATCTGTGAAGCAGCAAAAATAGTTCCAATTCCCATGGCACTTTTACCAAGGAATTGTCTTCTTGATAATTTATTCATAATGAGTACGTTTATGTTATTAAAACTATGTATGATTTTCCCTGATCTGAAGTTGGTATATACACAAATTTATGAAATTGGCAGGATAAACAATTCTATACAATATTGTTTTTAACCGGGTTAATCAATCTTTTTTATACAATTAAATTACCTTTAGAATATGAAAATTATATATTATTTATTGTCAGGATTAATAATCATCGCAATGTCCACCACAAAATTTCCCCAGACAGAAATCACCAACGGGTTAATCCGTGCCACTATCTATCTTCCCGACGCAAAAACAGGTTATTACCAGGGAACCCGTTTTGATTGGTCGGGGAATATGGTCAGTCTTGAGTACAGCGGCCATAATTATTTCGGGCAGTGGTTTACTAAATACAGCCCTGAGATACACGATGTTATCATGGGACCTGTTGAAGAATTTGCCCCATTGGACTATTCCGAAATAAAACCCGGAGGCAGCTTTGTTAAGATAGGAGTGGGCGTTGTATACAAACAGGATGATTTGCCATATACATTCAGCAGGGTATACCAGCTTTTAAACCATGGAAAATGGACAGTAAAAAAGAAACCAGACCAGGTTTTGTTCATACATGATCTTGCAGACAAGGCTTATTCCTATCATTATGAAAAAAAGGCACAGCTTATAAAAGATAAACCGGAACTGGTTTTGAGTCATATTCTAAAAAATACAGGAACCCGTACAATTGAAACAGATGTCTATGACCATAATTTCTTCATGATTGACAAGTATCCCATCGGACCCGGCCTTATTGTGAGAGTGCCTTTTAATCTTAAAGGTGAAGGAGTAGGGTTTGGAGAACTAGCTGAAATTCATAATAACCAGATATCTTTTCTGAGAGTAATCGGAAAGGGAGAAGAAGCAGAGTGCTATTCTCTGCAAGGGTTTGGCCCAACACCTGATGATTATGAAATAAGAATTGAAAATAAGATAACGGGTGCCGGCGTAAAAATTACATGTGATCAACCATTACTTAAGCTTGCATTCTGGTCATGCCCAACAACATTATGTCCGGAACCATATATAAAAATCAAAGTTGAACCCGGGAAAGAATTCTCATGGGAAATAAAATATGAATTTTATACCCTGTCAAAGTAGGGGTACAAAGGCGTAAGGCACAAAGGCGCAATGGCAAAACCATATTGTTTTAATAACTATTGAAAGCAGGTTTTTGGGAATTTGTATTTATTAAACATATTTATTTATCCCTTTAAGCTGTTAAGCCGTTGAGCCTTTGCGCCTTTGCGCCTTTTTTCTTCATTGCTGCATCAGTTTTGATTTTATCATGTCTTTCACATGATTACTACACCAAAAAATTAAATTATGCTGGGGAGTTTTTTTATTAACGCCATCCGCAATATGAAAAAGCATAGCGGATATCTGATTCTCAATATCACAGGTCTCACAATCGGACTGACTAGTTTTCTACTTATTACTATTTATGTATTGAATGAATTAAGTTTCGACAGGTTTCATAAAAACTATGAAAATATTTACAGGATTAAAGTTAAGGGACTAATGGCAGGAGCCACTCTCGACCAGGCAATTACTGCTGCACCTATGGCTCAGGCTATACTAGCTGATTATCCCGAGATTTCTCATGCTGTAAGGATCAACAGGTCAGGTGCATGGCTGGTAAAATATGGCGAAACACGGTTTAATGAAGATGGAGTTCTTTTTGCCGATTCATCATTTTTCAGTGTATTCGATTTTAAACTTTTACGAGGTGATCCCAAAACTGCGCTTGCAAACCCAAGATCGATGATCCTTACCGAAAAATTCGCTAAAAAATATTTTGGCAATGAAGATCCTATGGGCAAGAGAATAAGCCTGGAGGCAGATACAAACCTATATACTATAACCGGTGTTATTCAGAATATCCCGGCTAATTCTCATTTCAGATTTGATATGCTTGGCTCACTTAATTCCCTGGGTGACTCAAGGAGCATGGAATGGCTAAACCATAATTATTACACATATATTGTACTTAAAGAAGGCATTAAGAAAAGTGTCATTGAATCAAAACTTCCGGAAGTGGTGTTAAAATATGTTGGTCCGCAGATAAAAAAATATATTGGCATAACAATAGAAGATTTTCAGAAGGCAGGGAACCAGTTTGGTTATGAATTAGAACCATTGAAAGATATTCACCTCAAAGGCGCTCCTCAATATCAATTGGAACCTTCAGGATCATTGACTACTGTTTACATATTTGCTGTTATTGCACTTCTGATTCTTATTATAGCGATTATAAATTATATTAACCTGGCAACTGCAAAATCTGCGGGCAGGGCCAAAGAGGTAGGTATAAGAAAGGTCTCAGGATCTGATAAGGCCGGGCTTATTTTTCAGTTTATTGGTGAGTCCCTGCTGATTGTGGCAATTGCCGCAGTTATTGCTTCATTACTGGTACTGGTACTTACGCCAGCATTTAACAATCTTATCGGCAAGGAAATTTCGCTTACTCTTTTCTCGGGTTATAAAGGATTCCTTGGGCTTATTGCTCTTGTAATACTGGTCGGAATAGCGGCAGGGGCGTATCCGGCTTTTGTTCTTGCTTCTTTTAATCCTGTAGAGGTTTTGAAAGGTACTCTTAACCCAGGATCGATATCCAAAACCCTGAGAGGCATCCTGGTTGTATTTCAGTTTGCCGTTTCAGTGGTAATAATTATTGGTGCAATAGTGGTCTACCGGCAACTCAATTTTATGACATCTGCAGACATGGGTATTGATAAGGATAACCTTCTTGTAATCAGAAGATCTGATGCTCTGGGTAACAAGCTTGAATCGTTTAAAGAGCAGATTCTTCAGATACCGGGTGTTGAGAAAATTGCAAATGCAATGGCAATCCCCGGCACTAAAAACTTTAATAACAACGCGTTTTTTCTTGATAACGACCCGACAAAAGCTACCTATCTGATAAATCAGGACAGGGTAAGTTTCGGATTTGCCGAGGTAATGGGAATTAAGCTCGCCCAAGGAAGGTTCTTTTCAAAGGACTACGGTACTGATACAACTGCAGTAATGATAAATCAAACTGCTGTAAAGTTTTTAGGTCTTACAGACCCGGTAGGAAAGTATATTCTTCAACCCAGTGGTCCGGGCAAATTCGATAAATTCAGGATAGTCGGAGTATTAAAAGACTTTAACATCGCCTCAATGCACGAGAAAATCACTCCTGTCTGTTTCACATTAATGAGAGGTAATTATGAAGGTTATCTCTGTATAAGACTTAACGGGAAAAATACTCAGGGCATTATCAGGTTAATTGAAAATGTTTGGAAGGATTATTCTAACAGGCAGCCTTTCCAGTATTCATTTTTTGCCGATGAATTCAATAAGAATTACGAAACCGAGCTTAAAACCGGCAGAATTTTTATTCTTTTTTCAGTATTGGCGATCTTGATTGCCTGCCTGGGTTTAATAGGCCTTATTACATATATGACCACAATCAGGACACGGGAAGTAGGCATCAGGAAAACATTCGGAGCCACAAAGGGATTAATTGTAACGCTTTTATCGCGCGAAGTGGTTATTCTGATACTGATATCTTCACTGGTGGCTTATCCGGTTGCATATTTCGGGATAAAGTTCTGGCTTGAGAGCTTTGCGGAAAAAATAACGGTCAGTCCATTTATATATATTATCGCAAGCATAACTGGATTGGCAATCGGGTGGCTCTCAATTATATATCAGGCTCTAAAAGCAGCGGCATATAATCCGGCAGAATCATTGAGATATAAATAAAGCTCACATAAGATTAATGAAGTGATAGTAAATGGCCAATGAGTCTGTAACATCTATAAAGTCAAAAGTCCATAAAGCCGTACCGATTTTCAGACTTTCGACTTTATAGACTTTCGGCCACTTAGCTGCAGATTATTATCTGTTAGCCGGAAATGAATGTCTTATTTAACTTCTGTTTTTGTACCGGTCTGAATAATTATATTTTTCCGCCATTCGTACCTGGAACCATTTTTCAGACCAAGCAATACATCATAAGTACCCGGAGCACAGCAATTTCCTGCTTTTATATTATCATAACTGATTATTTCAATGCTTTTATTTGGCGCAGGATTGGCTGCCTGTTTATCGGCAGTTCCTGCCGGATATAATTTCATCAAGCTTATATCGTTGTTCCTTCCGGTATAGCTTATGCCACCGGCGTTAAGATTAGTTGAAATCTTATATTTGATATCAGGTTTCAGTGTAAAGTTTTCCAGCCAGATACTATGTGTCTGGCCTGATATGCCAATAGAGATAAGTAAATCATATGTTCCTGGTTTTATGTTTCCACTTGTTTTATTTGTGATTTGATCAGGAGTTATCGGCTTATCATGTTTACCTTTTGAATAGAAAGAAGGCAGTCCAAAATACATATCTTGTAAAGGACTGGATTTGAATCTGTTAACTAGTGTCTCATAAGATGCTAGTCCCTTGGAGGGGGATGGTGTTTCTCCAATAAGGATCTGGTAATCATAGAGTATAACGGAAACGGATGTCTTTGTTTTAGGTTTAATTACTATGTTACCTACGACAAAGGTGAGTGTACCTGGTTTCCCGGAGAGCTTAAAAATAAGTTTCAAGTCATATGTACCAGGTGCAGCTCCCTGCAGCTTAGTCTCTTTTCCTCCGGTGAGAAGCTTAAAAGTTGAACCTGATATCAGGTCACCCAGAGTTCTGATGTTCACTGCCAGAGGTGTTTTGTCATTAGCAGTCATTGCGGCATAGCTTTGTTGCACCCAAACCTGGCTCCAGCAATGTTCAGTTCTGACTGTTATCCCGTTATCGAGTTTATAACTGTAGTCTGAAACAGGCTGGGCTTGAAGTGTGAGAATAACGATTGTCTGCAATGCCAATAGGGTAAGTAGTTTTTTCATTGGAGTGTATTTTTAATCGATTGTGAAAAGTCCAATCAAAATTACACTTTTTAAATGAGAGATAAAATATTTTTTAAGTAAGAACAAAACAGAGAACGGTTTTCATGTTTTATCTATAAAACGAAGCATGTGACTGATTTTTTAACATTATGAGGAATAATTGTCTTTCGATTGTTGTCTAATATAACATCAACTCACTTTAATAATAAAATAGTATGAAAAAAAACAATGAAAAAACTCAGGTTAGCGTCTCTGCCTTTATACGTTTAACTTCACTGACACTTGTACTGGCACTTATGGTGCCTGCAATGGCAAATGCACAGGCAGGTAAAACAAATTTTGCAGGAAACTGGACATTAAATGCAGAGAAAAGTACACAGCCGCAAGGTGGTCAGGGCGGTGGCGGAGGAATGAGAATGGGTGGAGGCAGTTTTGTCGCTACACAGGATGCCAATGTTCTTACAGTGGTTAGAACAAGGACAGGTCAGGATGGTCAACCAATCACAACGACCATGAAATACACCCTTGATGGAAAAGAAAGTGTAAACACTTCGCCGAGAGGTGACAGCAAATCAGTAGCCAAATGGTCAGCCGATGGGAAGTCTCTTACGATTGAAACATCAAGAACCATGGATATGAATGGTGAGTCAAGGACAGTTAAATCAACAGAGGTATGGGCTCTGACTGATTCAAAAACACTTACTGTTTCTTCTACACGACAAGGTCCGAACGGTGATGTAAAAAGTAATATGGTTTATGAAAAGAAATAAGGTTAGATTTTCGGACTAAAAAAATAATCAGGCCCTGTTAGGGGCCTTTTTTTTTGATTTTGAGAATAAATCAGTACCGATATATGTCTAATGATTATATCATAGATTATGCAGTTGTATATTGACAGAACATAATATAAAAATTATATCGATTAATAATTTATTATCATGAAAAGGAATTTAACTATCATTGGATTATTGCTGGTGCTTTTAATAGCAGGCGATGCATGCCACAATATAAGGCGTGAAAGACGGAATATGAAAGAATCGGGGAAGATGATCAGGATGAGAATTGGCCATAATCTGAGACGATACAGAGAAATGTACGGTATGCACGGTATGATGGGCCAGGGAATGAGAAACGGAATGATGAGAGGCATGGGTCCGCGAATGGGTTTTGGTATGATGAGAGGTATGGATCGTATGCCGAAGGATAGTACAGGATGGACGTCAATGGCTCCTGGAATAAGAATGCTGGAAAGTATTCCGAATGTTTCTGAAAACCAAAAGAAACAAATAGAAGATCTCACTAAAAAGAATATGGATGAGATAAAAAAGCTCAGGGAAGAGATGTTTTCTAAAATGCAGGGAATAAGGGATTCACAAAGAAAAGAGGTACTAAATGTTCTTACCGATGAACAGAAGAAGTTTCTGGAATCAAGGGGAAATAGGCTAAACGCTCTTCCTGAGAAAGCGAAATAGTTAAAATTGCTGATGGTTACCAGTTTCTTGTTGCTGGTCGATTTGTTGATCAGGTTGTCAGGTTCAGTTGAACCAACGGCAAATAACCGGCAACATTTATTTAGTAACTGGTGTATTCATTAGATCCCTGACCTGTCTCCATCCGATCAGAATTATATGATTTGTCTTTAAAAGCTCTTTAAATTCAGGGCTTGAAACAAGATCCAGATCATGCTGTCGCCATGCTGAGCCATAATCATCATGGCCCTTGCTTACTGCCTGCATTTCATCATTATCAACGGCCAGGTGAACAATCATCTCATTTAATCCTGGTTTTATTGCTTCAATAGCCTTTTTGTAAGGATCAATCCAATTCCCCGAAATCATCTTAGGTTCAAGCATGAACAGATTATCGAGCAGGAAGATTTTTGATTCCATCGATTTGGCCATCTCCGGAGGAAACCAGCTCAGATATGCACGTGGAAACAACACGGGAAGATGGTAAATATCGGAAAGGTTTAGGTAGATTTTTATCAGTTCCGGATTAGCCAGAACACTTCCCATATGAGTATCCAGGTGGGTTGGCTGAACACCTGATTCAATTGCCCTGTCAATCTGGGCTTTCAGTTCTTTCTCGGCTTCAACTCCCTTTGCCACTTTGCCAAGTTCTTCCACTGACGGATAAAAATAGTTATTCTTGTCATGCAGACTGGCAATCTGGTCGGATGAAACTACGCCACCCCATTTATAAATATCCCATTCTGCTGTCATTGTAAGATGAATTCCAACATCCAGCCCGGGATTAGCTTTCACATAAGCTTCAATTTCAGGTGCCCATGGACATGGTACCATAATGCTTCCGGATGTAATACCTTTATTATTAAAAGCTTTAATACATGCAGTATTCACTGAATGAGCCAATCCCATGTCATCGGCATGTATGATAAGCAATTTGGAATCTCTCGGATATCCCAGCATCTCTGCGAGATTTTTATTTTCCTGAGAAAAAATGCTTATGGTGATCAATAAGCCGGTAAGTATAAATAGGAGCTTTTTCATTGTGAGGTTATATATTTATGAATATTAGGTCGTATTAAAGTATCAGTCCTGAACTAATATGAAAGGATATTTTTTACGAAATTATAAATAATTCCGACTCAATATTAATATATAAAAAAAGACCTCGCAGGTTTTTAAATCCTGTGAGGCCCCATTACTTTGACTTTCACATCATATGCCTGTAAATCAGTGCATAATCCTTTTTATCTTATTTCAACAACAGCATACTTCGAGATTTTCCAGAACTGATCGGGATCTTTAATCTCAATACTGGCTATTTTGTTGTCTTTGTCACGAATCATTTCGTAAGAACTGCTAGGGTGGCTGGTGATAAGTTTTGCTTCTTTTGAATTTACAGGAATGCTTTTAGTTTCCTTTATATTAACCTGGGTGAACAGATTATCAGCAAAATCGTGGTGTAAAGATTCTTTTTTTCCTAATCCGAGGAATCCACCTTCTTTAGAAACAAGGCCCTTGGCTTTCAGGGCTTTATAAGTTCCCGAAGCAATGTATCCTTTATTCAATTCAGCGGTTTGATTGGTTATTTTATCATCTTTCTGTGCAATTGCTACCTGCTGGTCACTCATACGTGTATTAAGCTGTCCGATCTCAAAATCTTTTTTGGTAAGAGTGGTTTTAAGATCAGCTATTTCTGTCTCGCGCTCTTTCATGGAAGCTTCCAGTTCGGCAACCTTAACCTGAAGACCTTTGATCGTTCCGCCTGAGTTATTTAACTGTGCAGTTAATGATGCTATTTTCTTTTTGTTCTGATCAAGAAGTGCATTCACATATTCAATATCTTTCAATATCTGTTGTTTCTTATCTTTTGAAAATTCCTTATCCGATGACTTCATCGTAATAATATTTTCTTTTTCCTTTACAGTGCTGAGGTCTTTTTCAATCTCATCAAAGGTCAGCATCCATTCGTTTATCACAGAATCGCGGGATGTTAATAACTGCGTAAATGAACGTTTCTGGTTATCAACAATGGCAGCATGTTTTTTCTGCTCATTATTATACATTGAATTTACAATGAAACCGGCTGCGATAAGAAGCAGAAGACTGATAATAGCGGTTGTCAGAACGCCTTTTTTCATACCTTCTTTTTTAGCCTTTCTTTCATTATTCCGTGTAGCCGCATTATCTGGCACGACATTTCGGTTACCGTTTAAATCATTTGTCATTTTAATTCCTCCTTAGTTTAATTTACTTATTGTTATGGTTTATATACTTTAAAATGTAAATCTTGTGCTCTTTGAAGTTTGAGATCAGGTAGAACAATTAAACAACATCGCCCTGATTCTTGTATTATTACTTCAAATGGTATGCCTTGAATTATAAATGATATTAAGATACTGGAAACAAGCATAATACACATGCATAAAATAATGCCGGTATTATTCAATTTGAGAAAACAATTCTCATTATGAGAAATTTAGGAAGGGATATCGTCAGTTCAATTGAAAGATTAATGGATCATTCCTTTTCTTCCTTTAGAATACGATATATAGTTGAAATTCCTATATCTAGTTTTTCGGCCGCAAGTCTGATATCGTTATTGTTTTTCTTCAATGTGGCTTTAATGATTTTAATCTCGTATTCTCTTAAAGTCAGATTATCACTGGCAACCTCTGATAAGGGATCACCCCTGTCAACAACAAGGTCAGATGGCTCTATTTCATCATTTGCCGATAATGTGGCTGCAAGTTCAACTATAGATTTTAATTCACGGACATTTCCTGGAAAAGGATAACCCATAAGTTTTTTTTGCGACTGTACCGATAATCTTTTTAAAGGAATATTATTTTCATCACAGAATTTCCCGATAAAATATCTGGCAAGGATCAAGATATCATTTTCCCTGTCGCGTAAGGGCGGTAAATCGATCGGCAAACCTAACAGCCTGTAAAACAGATCTTCCCTGAAGTTTCCTTTTTTTACCTCTTCTTTCAGGTTTTTATTGGTTGCCACAACAATCCGGCAATCGGTTTTCAAAGGTTTGTTACTGCCAATCCTTACTATCTCTTTTTCCTGCAGAACGCGTAATAATTTTGCCTGTAAATTCAGTTCCATCTCACTAATTTCATCGAGAAAGAGGGTACCGCCGTCGGCCTCTTCAAAGCGGCCTATCCTTCTGTATACGGCTCCGGTAAAAGCTCCCTTTTCATGGCCAAACAACTCACTCTCTATCAGTTCAGAAGGGATTGCCGCTACATTTACAGTAACAAATGATTTGTCTTTTCGCTTTGAGTTGTAATGAATAGCCTTTGCCACCAGCTCTTTTCCGGTACCTGTTTCACCCGAGACTATGACAGTTATATTTGTACTCAGGGCTTTTTCTATAAGATCATAAACAGTTTTGATAGCGGTGCTTTCACCCAGGATGCTTTCGCGAAAACTATATTTTTTCTGAACTTCTCTGCGAAGTGTAGTAATTTCTCTTTTAAGACCGATACCATTTCGGATGTTTTTGACAGTGTTAAGCAAGCGGTCCTTAATATCTTCAGACTTGCTTATATAGTCATAAGCCCCCATCTTTAGCAGGTTTACAACTGTGTCAATATCATCCTGTTCTGAAATAAGTACAACCTGAACATCAGTGTTTTCCTCCCTTATTCTTTTCAGGATATCCAGCCCTGTAAAGTCCGGCAGACGGTAATCGAGCGTAACAATGTCAGGTGATTCAAACAGACTGTTAAGGAAATCTTTTCCGTTAAAAAAACTTTTTATTTCATAGTCAGGATTGAGAGAGAGTGTGTGGACTAAAAGCCTGTTGTACCATTCGCTGTCTTCTACAACAAAAATTTTAAAAGGCTTTTCTGACATATTC
>Ga0182027_10002641_pt1 | contig 28901 bp, 30 predicted proteins | sample 712E1DmetaG_FD_121300 | JGI IMG/M metagenome (GOLD analysis project Ga0182027, IMG submission 121300) | Permafrost microbial communities from Stordalen Mire, Sweden - 712E1D metaG (Illumina Assembly) | ecosystem: Environmental > Terrestrial > Soil > Wetlands > Permafrost | place: Sweden...
ACACCTCCTGCTCCTTCATGTCGCGCAGGCTCTTCACCCCGGTCTCGGGGTCCTTGTCGTAGATAGTGAGGCGCACCGTTACCTTCAACGGCGCTGAGAACGTCATGCCCCGCTCTTCGCACTCCTGCTGGTCGTATTTCAACTGCAGGCTCACCGGGTCGCCGCACTTGTTGCAGAAGTCGGGGGTGTTCTTGTTGTAGGTGCCGCACTTCTGGCAGAGCACGTCGCTGGGCAGGAAAGGATCCGTGATCACCATCGCGCCGCAATGCACGCAAGCCGTGCGCAGGTGGTGCAGTCCTTTCAGGTGGCCGCACTTGCACTCCCAGTTGCCGATCGCATAGTCCACGAAGTCCAGCTGCGAGATGCCGCGGAAGTCGGTAATGGGAAACACCGACACAAACACCGACTGCAAGCCGTTGTCGTCGCGCTCGTTGGGCAGCTTGTCCATTTGCAGGAACCGCTCGTAGCTGCGGCGCTGCACTTCGATCAGGTTGGGAATCTGGGTAGCGGTAGGAATCTTGGAAAAATCGAGCCGGCTGCGAATCGCGCGCTTCTCGTTGGGCATGATCACTCCTGAGCCTCTTCACACCGGCGCGGTACGCACGCCGGGCCGGCGCCTGAGTCTCGGTGGCGTCGGCATGGTTCCGGAAAAAATCGAAATTACGTGGGAGCGGGCAATGAATTCCCCGCTCTTATGCTGTCGGCTGCCCGGAAATTGGCTTCCCGGCGCCGGAAAGAACCCGGATCAGGCAGGTTCTGTGAGAGTTGCGTCAATAACGCGTAGTAGATATTGCGTCGATCGGGCTGGTGCGCTAGACTGCGCACAATTGGAAGTTGCGAGCACAACGGCTGACCCCGGAAATGCGGGTAATACCCTAAAGGGAAGTTGTGCGCGCAGACTTGCCAGAGCCTAAGAAATCCTCTGCGCAGAGCCGGGAAGACACGAAAAGCCCGTAAGGGCGCAATGCCTCACGAGCGCGGCTCATCGCCAGTGCCCCCGTTCGAATTTTCTTCCATTGCCCTCGCCGATTGCAAAATCCGCTTCCGCCGCGACTTGCCAGCTGCCTGACCTTCATCAACGGCTATCCCGCCTGAACTCAGGACAAATCGTTGACCCATAAGATCTTAGCCAATTCATGACGTCCAACCCCCAGGCCCTCTTACCCTGCTCCTGGTTGCGAACGCCTGCGTGAACGCCACGCTCCGCTCTTCGCGCCGCCCTACCCCTCCGCCGACTACAAATACCAAACGGAACCGCCAAGACGCGCACTGTACATCTTAGCGCGTCCTGGCGTCCCTTGCAAGTCTCGTGCCGTTTACTTGACCCGTTACTTGATTTCGACGGTTGCCACGCCCTCAAATTTCTTTTTGATGGCCTCGGCCTCATCCTTGGTCGCGTTTTCCTTGATCGGCTTGGGAGCGCCATCGACCAGGTCCTTGGCTTCCTTCAGACCGAGCGAGGTCACTTCACGTACCGCTTTGATGGTATTGATCTTATTGGCGCCGGCATCCTTCAGGATGACCTGGAACTCGGTCTGCTCCTCAGCCGCCGGAGCTGCCGCCCCTGCCGCCGCGCCGCCAGCGACCGCCACCGGTGCCGCGGCCGCCGCCGAAACACCAAGCCTCTCTTCCAGCTTCTTTACCAGAGCCGCCGCTTCCAGCAGGCTCAGGCTCACAATCTGTTCTTCGAGCTGCGCAATATCCGCCATGTTCTTCTCCAATCGAAACCGTTTTTGAATTGCCCCTAACCCGGCCGTTCCGGCAAACTTGAAAGTTTCCGATGCGCCAGACCTGCGCACTATCAACATGCCCCTGGCCAAAACCCTTGCGAACTCTCGTTGCCCCATCCTTTCCGCTGCTTTTTGCGGAAAGGGTGGGAGACCAAAACTCAGGCCGCGGCTTCAGCCGCGCCCGCAAATTTCTCTTTCTCCACTCCCTGGCCAATCACCACCGCCATATCGCGTCCGGTCGCATTGATGACCGTAACCAGGCGCTGCGCCGGCGCACTGATCAGGAAAAGCAGCTTCGAGAAAATCTCTTCCTTGCCCGGCATCGTCGCCAGCGCCTTTACCTCATCCACGCTCAGCAGCTTGCCGTCCACGATGCCCAGCTTGAAATGGAACTCCGCCGCATTCTCGCCCGCCCACTTGGCAAAGACCTTGGCCAGCGCCACGGGATCACCCGCGGTAAACGCCACCGAGTTCACGCCCTTCAAGTCCTTCAGTGCCGCTTCCACCTGCGTGCCCTTGCCGGAGACGGCGGCCAACTTGTTCTTCACCACGCGATACTTGCCGCCGGCCTCGCGAATTACCTTGCGCAGCTGGTAGTCCTTGGCCACAGTGAGCTTGCTAAAGGTACCTACAATCGCGGTGGTCGACAAAGCCAGCTCAGCAGCCAGCCCCTTCACCTTCTCCGCCTTCTTCGCTCTCGAAATCGCCATGTATTCGCTCCGCACAGTGAACAGTGGTCAGTGATCAGTGGCCAGAGAGATCACCGAATCGCTTCCCTGCTCTCACTTCTCTTAGTCCCTGGCCCCTACGTCCCTAGTCCCTATCTTTTTCCCGCCGCATCCGCAACCGCCGAATCCAGCGGAACGCCCGGGCCCATGGTCGAGCTCAGCGTGACGCTTTTGATGTATTTGCCCTTGGCCGCCGAAGGCTTGGCGCGCACGATCGACGTGATCACCGTGGTCGCGTTTTCGATCAGCTTTTGAGGCTCGAAGCTCAGCTTGCCCACCGGCACGTGCACCAGGCTGGTCTTGTCGGCGCGAAACTCCACCTTGCCCGCCTTGATTTCCTTCACCGCCGCGGCCACATCCATGGTCACCGTCCCGGTCTTCGGGTTCGGCATCAGACCCTTCGGTCCCAGCACCTTGCCCAGCCGGCCCACTACCTTCATCATGTCGGGCGTCGCGATCAGCGCGTCGAAGGCGGTCCAGTTTTCCTTCTGGATCTTCTCCACCATCTCCTCGCCGCCCACAAAATCCGCGCCCGCCGCCTGCGCTTCCTTCTGACGGTCGCCGGAGGCGATCACGGCCACGGTCTTGGTCTTGCCCAGTCCGTGCGGCAAAACCACCGTCCCGCGCACCATCTGGTCGGCATGGCGTGTGTCCACGCCCAGACGCATCGTCAGATCGACGGTCTCGTCGAACTTTGCGTACTTGACTTGCTTTAGGAGATTCACCGCGTCAGGCAGCGGATACGCCGGCTTGCTCACAGCGGCGCGCGCCTTCGCAATATTCTTGCCCGCTTTTGCCATTCTTCCCTCGTCTCCCACCGCCTTTGCCAGCCCGCCTTAGCGGGACTCCGAGCCGGAGCCAAAAGCCGTGGTGCAATTGACAGCCCAAGGATCTCCCTGAGCACTCCTTATTATGGTAGCGGAATAAGCCCCGAATCGCAAGCTGAGGCACCAACAGCAACTTGGCGATCAACTGCTATCTAGCCTTGTTCGACAGGTTTATTGACATGTGTACACAATTGTGTTTACATTTGAGGGGACGCGATGGCCGAGCAAGAACTCGAGTTCGAGTGGGACCAAGCCAAGGCCAGAAGCAACCTGGAAAAGCACGGCGTTTCGTTTCTCACTGCAGCGGCCATCTTTCTGAACGAGCGGCTGGAGCGAGTTGACGATCGCGAAGATTACGGCGAAGTGCGTTGGATCGCGCTCGGCCGCGTCGATATTGAGGTGTACCGTGTCGTCTACACGTGGCGTGCCGAAAATTTTGTCCGCATCGTCAGCGCCCAGAGGGCGAGCAAAGATGAAGAAGAAATCTACTATCGCGAGATATACCCTTAGCGAGGTTGAAGCTCTTCGCGAGCGCGGCGAAGATCCTACCCGCCGCAACGCACCGCGCGCTGAATCTCTCGGCGCGGATTTCTGGAATTCTGCCCGCGTCGTCATGCCGGCCGGCAAAACATCCGTCCACCTGCGCCTCGACCGCGACGTGGTGGAGTGGTTCAGGGCGCGCGGCAAAGGCCACCTGACTCGCATGAACGCCGTCCTTAGAACCTATGTCGATGCGCAAAAACGCAGTGCATAATTAGGCCGATGTGCCGTCCACGACGAATTGAGCCCCCAAGTCGGAAGGGTTCATTCCGTCGCCAGATAATCCGCCGGCGTGAGGATGTCGACGCCGCGAAACGGATGTAGGGCCAGCAGGTCCGCATCGCCCGTCACAATCACATCGGCCCGGCCGGGCACGGCCACTTCGAGAAATCTATCGTCGTGCGGATCGCGGCAAACGCGAATGGGCGCGGAAATTTCAACCAGAACTGTTGCGTCCACGTACTCGGCCGTAAGCCGCTGCCGGATCTGGCGCTCGACGTAACGATCGAAGCGGCTCCGGCTCATCACGGTTATCAACTCGAGCCGCGTTGCCTCGGACGACAATACATCTCCCTTTTGTGCCTTCAGTAGCGCTCTTGCGGGGATGGAATCAGGAAAGAGCAGGCCGCTGACCACGACGTTCGTATCGACAACCACCCGTTCCTCGGCCAACCGTTCTTTGCTTGGCATCACTCAGCTAGTATTTCTGCCAGGATCTCTTCGGTCAGTCCATTGGCCTTCGCCTGTTCTGCGGCGATGGCTGCCAGACGATTGAATTCAGCCCAGCGATTCTCGCGCAACCGGTTGTATTCCTCATTTGATACCAGCACGGCTACATCCCGCTCGTGCCGCTGGATTCGTACCGGACCCCTTTGCGCGCTGTCGAGGAGTTCGGCGAATCGCTGCTTCGCCTGGGTTGCGGAAACCGTCGTCATGCCCCTAACATACCTCAAAATGTCCGATTTAGACAAATTAATTATTTTATCTAAAATGATTAAATAAGATAAAACGACCATTTTCAAACCTTGACCCGGCATATCGCACGCTGCACCGGGCCTCTGGTCCTGCCCCGAGCTCGCGCCACGACCCAAACGTTACACTAGTCCCAGGACTCTTCCCTCCGGACTCGCGCCTTGCACCCGCTCCTCGCCCATCTCAATCCCGAACAACGCTCTGCGGTCGAGGCCACTGAAGGCCCGCTGCTCATCCTGGCGGGCGCGGGATCGGGCAAAACCCGCGTCATTACCCACCGCATCGCCTGGCTCATCCGCGAGAAGAACGTCTCGCCCGACTCCATAGTGGCCGTCACCTTCACCAACAAAGCCGCCGGCGAGATGGCCGAGCGCGTCGACCAGCTCCTCGGCCACTCCTCGCTGGCCAAGCCTCTCATCTCCACCTTCCACTCGTTCTGTGTGCGCATTCTTCGCCGCGATGTCGAGGCCCTCAAAGTCGCCGGCGACAAGAGCTTCACTCGCGCCTTCACCATCTTCGACGAGAACGACCAGCAAGGCATCGTCAAGCAGATCATGAAGCGCATGGGCCTCGACACCAAGCAGATGACTCCGCGCTCTGTGCAGGGCCGCATCTCCTGGGCCAAAAACCATATGGTCGATCCGCAGGATTACTTCCTCAGCTCGAAGGACCCCACCGGCGAGCGCGTCGCCCAGATATTCAAGGCCTACCAGGACGACCTGCGCAAGAACAACGCCATGGACTTCGACGACCTGCTCCTCGAAGCCGTCCATCTGCTCAAAGCTTCGGGCGAAGTCCGCGAGCGCTATCAGCGCCGCTATCAATATGTATTGGTCGACGAGTACCAGGACACCAACCGCCCGCAATACGAGCTGATGAAACTCCTGGCCGGCGAGCACAAAAATGTCTGCGCGGTCGGCGACGAGGACCAGAGCATCTACTCCTGGCGCGGCGCCGACATCCGCAACATTCTCGAGTTCGAAAAGGACTTTCCCAACGCCCGCATCATCCGCCTCGAGCAGAACTACCGCTCCACGCAGATCATCCTGGAAGCCGCCGGCGCGGTCGTCGCCAACAACATTCGCCGCAAGGGCAAGAAGCTCTGGACCGAGCGCCAAGGCGGCTCGCCCATCGGCTACTACGAGGCGCCCGATGGCGAAAACGAGGCCCTCTTCATCGCCGACAAAATTCAGGCGTTCCTCCGTCAGGCACAAGATTCGTCCGAAACACAGGACCGCGGAGCGGTTGCGCACTGCGCTGTCCTTTACCGCACCAACTCGCAGTCGCGCCTCGTCGAGGAAGCGCTGCGCCGCTACAACATCAGCTACACCATGGTCGGCGGATTCAGCTTTTACGAGCGCGCCGAAATCAAAGACCTGCTCGCCTATTTGCGTCTCCTCCGCAACCCGCACGATTCCATGGCGCTGCAGCGCGTCATCAACACGCCGGCTCGCGGCATCGGCAAAACCACGCTCGAAACCGTGGAGCGGCTGGCTCTCGAAATCGGCCAGTCCACCTGGGACGCCGTCGCCGCGGCCATCGCCAACCGCCTCATCCCCCCGCGCGCGCTCATGGCGCTTGAATCCTTCCGCCAGCTCATCCTCGATGCGCAGGCCATGATGGACCCTGACTTCGCCGGCAAGCTCGCCGCCGACGTTGCCGAGTCTCATGCCGATGACGCCGACACCGGTTTCGCCTTCGGCGATGCTGCGCCGGCGGAAACCTCGAATGCTCGGGTGCCCCAGGTCTCGCCTTTGAGACCTGGGAATGAAGCCTCAATCGGCGACGAACCAAAGTCGGACGACGACTCCGGATTCCGCTCCCCTGGCGATTCCGCCACTCTCCCCGAGCTGATCCGTTTCCTCATCGACCGCACCGGCTACATCAAGGCGCTCGAAGCCGAAGGCACGCCCGAGGCCTTCAGCCGCATTGAGAACCTCAAGGAGTTGGCCAATGCCGCGCACGACGCCGAGGAGCGCGGCGAAACGCTGGCCGATTTCCTCGACCACGCGGCCCTGGCCTCTGACACCGATCAATTCGACCCCAACGCCCGCGTCACGCTCATGACCTTGCACGCGGCCAAAGGCCTCGAGTTCCCACTCGTTTTTCTCGCCGGCCTTGAGGAGGGCCTCTTTCCCCACTCGCGCACGCTCTCCAATCCCGACGAGCTCGAAGAAGAGCGCCGCCTCTGCTACGTAGGCATGACGCGCGCCATGAACACGCTGATCCTTACCCGCGCCCACTACCGCCGCCGCTACGGCGCCGACATGCCTGAGGCCAGCGTGCCTTCGCGCTTCCTCGAAGAAGTTCCTCCGCAACTCATCGAGAATCTCGGCAGTCGCAGCCCCGCCTGGTCCACACCTGCGTACGGATCCGGCCGCCGCCACGGCAGCACGCCCGGCTCCCACGGCGCGCACTTCAACTACGAAGATGAGAGTCAGGAAATTCCTCATGCCTCCTCGCCATCGTTCTCTCCCCGCCACGGCACTTTTCCAATAGATAAGAGCGTGCGAACGCCGGAAGCGCCACCGAACTCCATCGACAACATCGCCCGCTTCTTCGGTGGAAGAGCTGGCGCCGCCCGCCCCGGAGCCCTCTCCCGCCCCGCCATGGACATTCCCACCCCCAACGGCGCCTCCGGCCTCAAGAAAGGCCAGCGCGTCCACCACGCCAAATACGGCGAAGGCACTGTGCTCATGCGCGAGGGCAGCGGCGAAGACGCCAAGCTCACCGTGCTCTTCCAGCGCCATGGCATGAAGAAGCTGATGGAAAAGTTCGCCAATCTGCGCAGGATTTAGCTGCGCAGGAAGGCCTCCTCCGCCGCCGCTCCATTAGACTGAAAGCGCCATGCAACCAGCAAGAATCCTGTGGTGGGTGCCCCAGTTCTCGATTCTGAGACCTGGGAAGGACGCGCGCACGGCAATGGCAGTTGCCGCCCTCATCGCCGCTTTCAGTCTCGCCGGATGCGGCATGCCGGGCGCGCCCCAGCCGCCCTCGCTCAATCTCCCCGATCGCGCCACCGATCTCTCGGCCGTGCGCGCCGGCGGCCAGGTTTCGCTCACATGGACCATGCCCACAAAGAACACTGACAAGCTGCTGCTGAAGGGCAACATCGCCGTTCGCGTCTGCCGCAATGAGCCGGCCTCCACAACCTGCTCCGCCGTCATCACCTTGCAACTGGCTCCGGGAGCCGACGCCTCCTATATTGATGCGCTGCCGCCGGCGCTGGCTGCGGGCGCGCCGCGCGTCCTCACCTACTTTGTGGAACTGGACAATCGCAAAGGCCGTTCCGCGGGCCTGTCAAACGGTGCGGAAATCCTGGCCGGCGAGGCGCCCTCCGCTGTCGAGGGCCTCACTGCGGAGATGAGCAAGGGCGGCGTGCTGCTGCGCTGGACACCCGTTCCGCCCGAGGCATCCCCCGTTGCCATTCGCCTCGTGCGCAAGCTGCTCACGCCGCCCGCGCAGAAGCCGTCCCAAGGCCCTTTGGCGCAGCCCGCCGAGCCACTCGAGCAAAGCCTGCTCGTCGAGCCCGGTTCGCACGCCGATCGCGCGCTCGACACCAGCATTCGCTTTGGCGAAACCTACGAGTACCGCGCACAGCGCCTCGCCCGCATCGTCGTGAACGGCGAGACGCTTGAACTGGCCTCGCCGCTCTCCCCTCCCCTGCGCGTCGAGGCGGTCAAGCTGTTCCCTCCCGGCGTACCGAAGGATTTGGTCGCGGTGGCGGCGCCAGGCGAGAACGGGGCCGGCCCGTCAATCGATCTGAGTTGGCTGCCGGATACTGAAGCCGATCTCGCCGGCTACGTCGTCTATCGCCGCGAACCCGCCGAGGCGGGCGCCGCCTGGCAGCGCATTTCTCCCGCCGCGGCCGTGGTGGGTCCCGGCTTTCACGACGCAAATGTCCAGCCCGGCCACTTCTATGCCTATGCCGTCAGCGCCATCGATCGCGAGGGCCACGAGAGCGCGCGCTCCGCGGAAGCCTCCGACACCGTGCCAGGCCCGTAGCAGATTTCAGCCCCAAGGAGTCAGATCCCCATGAAATATTGCCGCTTCAAAATCAATGGCCAAACCCACTACGGATCGGTAGAAGATCGCAACGGCGAATTGTGGATCGCGGATGTCTCGCCCGCGCCGTCTGAGGATCTGGCCTACCGCCTGGCGCTTGAAGAGACCGATGCAGGAAACTTCGACTTTGCGCCCATGCCCTTGAGCGCCGCCCATCTGCTTCCACCCGTCACGCCATCCAAGATCGTCTGCGTCGGCCGCAACTATCGCGCGCACGTCCGCGAGCTGGGCAACGAGATGCCCACGGAACCGCTGATCTTCTTCAAGCCCCCTTCGTCGCTGCTCCGTCCGGGTGGGACGGTCCTTCTGCCCGCCGTCTCGGAGCGCGTCGACTACGAGGGCGAGCTCGCTGTGGTCATCGGCCGCAGTGTGCGCCATCTCAAGCCCGGCGCTAACTGGCGCGACGTCGTGCGCGGCTTCACGCTGGCCAACGACGTCACCGCTCGCGACCTGCAAAACAAAGACGACCAGTGGACGCGCGCCAAGGGATTCGACACCTTCTGTCCCGCCGGCCCGCTGGTCAGCGACGAACTCGACCTCGACGCCGGTCTCACCATCGAAACGCGCCTCAACGGCGAGGTGCGCCAGCACGCCTCCACGCTCGATTTCATCTTTTCGCTCCCCGAGCTGCTCGCCTTCATCACCTCTGCCTTCACGCTCGAGCCCGGCGACTTGGTGCTCACCGGAACGCCCTCCGGCGTGGGTCCGCTCAAACCCGGCGATCGCGTCGAGGTTTCCATTCCCGGCCTCGGCGTGCTCTCGAACACCGTAGAGGCCGACGCGCCATAAGCCGGCGATTCACAATGCAACTGGCGTTCGCGCTCCGCATCCTAAGAGAAGGGGTACACTGGTGCCGTAGGACGCCGGCCAAAATCCCGCATTCCCCGCAGGAGGAATCATGCCAAATCTTCTGGAACAGTTGCGCAAGTCTACCGTCGTCGTGGCCGACACCGGCGACATAGAGGCCATGGAGAAGTTTCATCCCCAGGACGCGACCACCAACCCCTCGCTGATCACCGCCGCCGCGCAGTTGCCGCAGTATCAGCCCATCATGGACGGCGTGTTGCTGGGTGCTCGCAAAGAGCTGGGCGAAGGCGCCACCGACCAGGCCGTTGCCAACCTCGCCTTTCAGCAACTCGCCATCGCCTTCGGCATGAAGATTCTCTCCATCGTTCCCGGCCGCGTCTCCACTGAAGTGGACGCGCGCCTCTCCTACGACACCGAGGCCACCATCGCGCAGGCGCGCACCATCATCGCGCAATACGACGCCGCGGGCATCGGCCGCGATCATGTGCTGGTCAAGATCGCCTCCACATGGGAGGGCATTCGCGCCGCCGAGGTCCTCGAAAAGGAAGACATCCACTGCAACCTCACCCTCCTCTTTGGTCTGCACCAGGCCATCGCCGCCGCCGATGCCGGCGCAACGCTCGTCTCACCCTTTGTTGGCCGCATCCTCGATTGGTACAAGAAAGACACAGGCTTGGACTATCGCGGCGCCGGCGATCCCGGCGTGCAGTCGGTCACGCAAATCTACAACTACTTCAAGAAATTCGGCTACAAAACCGTGGTCATGGGCGCGAGCTTCCGCAACATTGGCGAGATTTGTGAGCTCGCCGGCTGCGATCTGCTCACCATCTCACCGCAATTGCTCGCCGAGCTTGAAAGCACCCAGGGCGAGCTGCCGCGCAAGCTTGATCCGCTGGCAGCCAGGGCGCTGCCCCTGGAAAGAATCGTGATCGACAAGGCCGCCTTCGACCGCCTGCACGCCGCCGACCGCATGGCCACCGACAAGCTCAAGGAAGGCATCGAAGGCTTTTCGGCCGCGCTGGTCAAGCTGGAAACGCTGCTCGGCAAGCGCCTGGCGGAGCTGGAGTCGCGTACGCCCGCCGCCGTCTGAGCGCAGACTCGGCTCCGCGCCAATCCAATCCAGCACAACATGGGCGGCCCGCCTGGGCTGCCCTCCCCATTTCCGCGCGATTCGCAATCGCGCCGCCCTGCCAACAATATTCCTTCCCTCTTTGGGCAAGCGCAAGTTCTTCTGCACCCTCATTGTTAAAGATCGGGAAACAGGCAGTGGCGGCTTCCCCGGCTGCACCCAAGCAGCGGCCAGCCAATGCCAAAGTCGATCACCGGCAGCGCGCAGTCAGGGGAGGTTATTATGCGGCCTCGGGCTCATCCACTCGCACCGTTCTTTCACCAAGCCGTCCGCAACAGCTATGAGGGCAAGCTGGGTCTGCACGATCCCGATGTCACCGGCTATGTTGCCCACCTGCTCTGTGAATTCTCCGACATTGGCAAGCTCTACCGCATCCGCGATGCAACAGGGCGCCCCATCGTGGAGCTCGAGGAAATGGGGCGCGCCGCCGACCCCGTATTGGGCACTGCGGCTTCGTTCGATGAGGAACGCGCGCTCCGCAAGCACATCGGTGATTACGCGCTCTTCGTGGCCGGAATGTATCCCGAGACCATCGCTTCCAGCGGCCGTCCCCGCCGCGGCTTCCCCACCCTCGACGAACTCATTCGCGCCGGCAAGCAGAGCTACTTCATTGTCAGCCAGTTCAATCTCTTCGAGTATGAGCAGGAGGCTCCGCTCTTCGCCCGCCTCTCCGAAAACTTCGAGCACTACATCCTCGGCCTCACATTGGTGCGCCAGGAACTCTTCTCCCGCAAACCGCTTCCGGTTCCGTCGCGCGTCAACTGAACCGGCCTCTTCCCTCGCCTTCGCCGCACCTTGCCGGCTGGCTTGATCCTCGTCCTCCCCGCATGGATACTAGAATCGTTATACGAGGTCAACCCATGAGTGAAAGTGTGTCTCTGCGCGCAGCCGACGGGCACGTCTTCAGTGCCTACGTCGCGCGGCCAGCGGGCGAGCCAATTGCAGGACTCGTCATTGTCCAGGAAGTCTTTGGCGTCAATTCTCACATCCGGTCGGTGGCCGATGGCTTCGCAAAGGACGGCTTCCTGGCCGTCGCGCCCGCGCTCTTCGACCGTATTCAGCCCGGCATCGAGCTCGGCTATGAGGGCGCAGATCTCGAGACCGCCATGAGCCTCATCCCAAAGCTCGATGCGGAGAAGGCCGTCGTTGATATCGCCGCGGCCATCGATTATGCCGTCGGCGCCACGCGCAAAAAAGTGGGCGTCATCGGCTACTGCTTCGGAGGAACGCTGGCTTGGCTCGCCGCCACCCGGCTTCATCCCGCAGCGGCCGTAGGCTACTACGGCGGCCGCATCGGCAACTATGCCGCCGAAACACCCACCTGCCCCGTGATGCTTCACTTCGGCCGCGAAGACACACATATTCCCGCCTCAGAGGTCGAGAAGGTCCACTCCGCGCACCCTGAAGTCGAGATCTTCTGGTACAACGCAGGCCACGGCTTCAACTGCAACCCCCGCGCAAGCTACAACGCCGCCGCCGCCAAACAAGCCCGCCAGCGCTCGCTCCAATTCTTCAAGAAGCATCTGGCCTGACCACGTTCAACATTCGAGTGGCTCCGCCCTTCCTGCGTGGTTGAGATCAGCGCAAGACGCGGAGCCACTATTCCTTACCCCCTGTTCCCTGTACCCTGCCGTTTCACTCCGACCACGCGGCCAGCACGTTCCCCACTCCGTCAGCAAAGTGGAACCGCCGCCCGCCGGGATATTCGAACGTGGGCACAACGATCGCGCCGCCCGCCGCGACAATCGCCGTCTCGGTCGCCTTCAAATCCGTGGAGTAAAGCACGACCAGAGGCGCCGCGTCGCCGCGAGTCTCTTCCGGCTTGGTTGTGCGAAACCCGCCGTGAACGCCGGCACTCGCTGCGTCGAAGCTGATGTAGTCGGGCCCCCAATCCTGAAAGCTCCAGCCGAAGACGGCCGCATAGAACTGCTTCGCTCGCGGAATGTCTGTCGCCGCGAACTCAATGTAGTTGATCTTGTGGTGATTTCCGGGTTGACTCATGGCTCATCTCCTCTGCGCGAAACTGCGTGGGGTCGAGGGAAGGTGATGCAAATGCGAAGCGCAGGCACACCTTCCCGGTGTGCTCCTGAACGCCTCCATCCGCAATCTCTCAAGAGCCGGAGAAAGCAGGTAGAGCCCGCTGATTCGACTTGCGACACGGGCTGCCGAGGTACAAATCCAAATTAGCAGACTGGGGCGCGCTCAGCGCAAGAGAGTTCTTGAGGCGCAATGCCGCTATCGCCCAATCTGCACCGCCACCCCGCCCATGATCGTGCGCGGCGGCATGTTCACCCCGCTGATCTCCTGGTACCCCGTATTGCTCAAATTTGTGAGCCGCAAATACGGCCGCACCTTCCAGGCATCGCGCGTCAGTGTCGCATCCCATACCGGGTACACCGTCTGCCGGTAGCGCTCGGCAATCTGCACTGCATTCGTCAGAACGATGTCGTGTCCAAGCGCCCATGTCCACGCGGCATGGACATTCTCGACCGGATAGTTGAACACGTACTCTGACTCCAGCCCATGCAGCGCGCTCTGCGCACCGTGCAAAGCCGCCCACGCGATCCGCACCGTTTGCGATTTCCTCGGAATCCACGTCAGCGTCGTTTCCACGCCAAAAAAGTGCAGCCCGTTCAGGTTGTCCGCGCACCAAATGTTCGCCGGGCATCCAGCCGGAAGGTACACGTTTGGCACGGTTGCGCTCTTTACATAGTCGATCGTGCCGTGCTGCTGCGAATAGAAGCCCGTCGCCGAAAGCGTCAGCTTGCTCGACGGTGTCCAATCCGCGCCCGCATCGCCGCTCCACGCCGACTCCGGCTTTAAGTTGACATTGCCCAGCGTCGCCGGATCGGAATAATGGAGGTCGGTGTAGGTCGGAATCCTGAATCCATACCCTCCGCTTGCCCGCAGCTTCAGGCTGTTCGCCACGCGCAGGCTCCCCGCCAGCTCCGGTGAAAACACTCCCTTGCCGCCGCCCGAAAAAATCTCCTCCCGCGCGCCTACCGACAAGCTCCATCGTTTCTTCGCCGGCCTTAGATCCACATCCACGTATCCCGCGCCGCGATTGCGCGCATGGATACCGAGGTTATTGCTCTGAATGCTATCTCCATCTCCCTCCAGCCCCATCAGCAGCAGCGAACCCGCCGGCAGATTCTCCGTGTGCCGCAGCGATCCCTGCCACGAGCCATCAATATGGTTGTTCTCGTAAATCGCCGGATCGTCGCGGAACAGCACGAACTCATCCGTATGCCGCCGGTACCCGAACGACGCCACGGTCTTGCTGCCCAGCTCCTGCCGCGCCGATGCGAACCACCCTTTCGTCCGCTCCCACGAAGGGAAGTCGCCGTAAAACTGGTTCGCGCCAAACGATCTGTCGCTAACAGCAAAAAGCAAGTCCAAAACACCGAAGCGCGGAGCGCACCAGCTCTCGACCGACGCGTCCTCGTTGCGGTAGTCGCGGTCGGTCATGAATCCCGTGGAAAAATTGCGTTCCGCGGTCGCGCGTCCGCTCCATCGCCCGCGCGTCGCGCCCGCCAGCAGGGTTTCTTCATTCGATTGAAAGCTGCCTTCGCCCGCGCGCAAAAACAGCGAAGCATGATCCGGCGCCGCTGTCAGAAAATCCACCACCCCGCTCAGCGCGTCCAATCCGTGCAGCGTCGATCCCGCACCCTCGAGAACCTGGATTGAATCCATCGCGTCAAGCGGCACGGGAAGGTCGAGATTGTGGTGCGAGGTCTGCGCATCGTTGATCCGGAACCCGTTGAGCAGCACCAGCGTCTGCTCAAAGCTGCCCCCGCGCAGCACCAAATCGGCTTGTCCTCCCCCGGCCCCGCGCTCCTCGAGAAAGATCGACGAATCCTTGCGCAGAAAATCCTGCGGCGACTCGGCTGCCAGCGACTTACCCTTCACCGGCAGAATCTCCACCGAGCGCTGCGACTCGGCCAGCGGCACCGGCGTGGCCGTTCCCAGCACCACCATGGTCTCGGTTTTTCCTTTCACGGGCGGCGACGGCGGAGCCGCGGCATCCTGCGCGATGGCCGCGTGTAGGCCAACCGCCAGCCACAATAGCCCTGCGCCCCGCATGATCCGTCTAAGTTGCATTCAGCGCATCGACCTGCCCACCTTCAGCATGACCCCCGTCGCGCCGCCATTCAACAACGATTTTGTATCGTCTCGAATAGTTGAAGTGGTAAACTAACCCGGGTCGCCCATGCGCATTGAAGCCTTTCTCCGCGAAAGCCCCATGTTCGCCGTGAACCGCGCCGCGCGCCGCTTCGAGTCGCTTGCCGCGCGGGTCCTTGCCGCCGACAGCCTCGGCTTTCTCGAATCGCTCGTGCTGGCCGCGTTGTTCTTTGAGGCGACGCGCCCGGTCAAGCCGTCGCAACTCGCCGAGACCTTTTCCACCACGCGCGGCAACCTCAGCCACTGCATCTCGTCCCTGGAAGCGAAGGGCCTGTTGCAGCGAAAGATCGATCCCCAGGATGCGCGCGCCTACCTCCTCACCCTCAAGCCGCAGGGCAAGCGTTGCGCCCTGCGCGTTATCGCCGCCCTCGACAGCTTGCAAAAAGACTTCGAGAGCGAAATCGGCAAAACCAGCCTCGCCGAGATGCTCAAATCCCTGCGCAAGCTCGAAGCGCGAGCCGCCGCGCACTAGAGCAGCTCCACTAAGGGCGTACCCGGAATCCGCCAAGTTGCTAACCCGCCATGTGCGCGTCAGCGCCCGCCAACTTGCTGTTTTTGTCCAAGATTCCACGCCTGATCTCGGGCGGAATCGCTGAACGCCGTAACTCCGCGCCCATCGCGGACCCCACTAAGCCGCGCTCCAATTGACCGGTTCGACGCGCCGCACCAGCAATCCCCACGACAGCGCCCCCACCATCGCCACGCCGCCGGTGACAACAAACGCCAGACGCGCGCTCCCTCTAGTCTGCACAATCAAACCCGCCAGCCACGGCGCGGCGATCCCCGCGAAGTTGGCCACTCCATTCTGCAGGCTCGACCACCTGCCGGCCATCGCCGGCCCGGCCAGCGTTTGCGTGATCGCCCAATGGTTTGAAGCGTAGCCGCCATGCCCCACGCAAGCGATTGTCAGCAGGCCCAGCGCAACCAATGAATGCCCGTGGAAGAGTGAGAGCACGAGCAGGCTGGAGGCCACGGCTTGGCCGCCCACCACTGCTGTCAGGCGCACGGCCGTCGGCGACACACCGCGTGCGATGAGCCGGTCGGAGATCCAACCCGCGAGAATCGTAGTGCAGGCGATCAACAGAAAGATTGCCGCGGTCAACCTCGACATGGTCCGGATCGAAAGATGCTCCTCCTGCACCAGGTAAGTCGGCAGCCAGGCCAGAAGAAAATAGTAAAAATAGTTTCCGCTGAAGTGGCCCAGAAACGCGCCCCACGCACATCTCAGCCGCAGCAGCTTCGCGATCGATGGATCCCCGCCAGCGCTCGGCCCCACCCGCTTCCGCTCCCCGTTCTGCGCCTTCCCATTCTGCTCGCCCCGCGGCATCGCGAAATACCACGGCAGCATCCAAAGCAGCGCGCCGACTCCGAAGATCACGAAGAGCATTCGCCATCCCAAATGCACCAGCACCAGCCCGCCCGCAAACGCGCCCGCAGCCGGTCCCAGCTTGGTTCCCGCGTCGATGAGCGCATTCGCCCGCCCGCGGTGCTGTTGCGGCATGGCGGCAAAAATACGCGAATAGCAGGGATACGCGACCGACTCGCCCATTCCCAGCACCAGCTGCAAAGCGAACAACGCGGTATAGCTCGTTGTCAGGCCCGTGAACGCGGTGGCCACCGACCACAGCAAGTACCCAAGCATGAGCACCCAGCCCACAGGAAAACGATCTGTCAACATGCCCGCTAGCCCAAACAGCTGCACCAGCGCATAGGTCCAGAAAAATGCCGACAACAGCTCGCCTGCCCGCAGTGACGAGAACGTGAACTGCTTCTCGAGCAGCGGCATCGCCAGCCCAAGATTGCTGCGGTCAACGTAATTGATGACTACCGAGAGAACGAGGAGAAGAATTACGATCCATTCCTGGCGCGAAATGCGGACATGGGCCGGAACAGCTTGAGGCATCGGCTCCTCGCGGTCTGCGCAAATCCTACCATGCACGCAGTCGAGCGAAACTCTCATCGAACGGTCTCGCGTTCACCTCCTTGAGAGCCCGCACGCACATCGAAGCGGCAAAGACAGTCAGGCCGACCGCAATCCATCGCTGCAGCTTCGCTTTCATCGAAATCCCTCGCCGCGCGCAGCGGACGCTCCCGTGCCGTTCACTTCGGCTCAATGGCAATCACCCACAAATCCGTATCGCCAAGATTGTGTCCCTTGTGCGTCTGCCCAGGCCGCCATACCACCTCGTCCGTCATCAGCGTCGAGGCCTGCTTGCTCCCGTCGGGCAGCACGTGCTCCAATCGCGCGCCTCTCAGGCAAACCACCACGCGATCGCGATGTGTGTACTCCGGCTCCCACGCGTGCGCGGCAATTCGGATGTCGTAAGTACGGCTGTGCCGGTCCTCGAAAAGCACCGTGTAATTCGGCGCAAGGCCCGTCCTGCCCCACGTCTCGCCACTGTCCGCCGTCAGGAACTCCACGCGCACCAGGCGCAACGTCAACCGCCCCGTATTGGTCAGCGTTGCGGCCCCCGCAGGTTCGTTCACGGTGTCGCCGCGCTTCACCGTCTCGCGCTGCGCCGGACCCCCGGCGAACGTGATCTCCGCATCATCGCCGTCCAAATACACCACCACGCTCGCGTGGTTTCCAGCCACCGTTTCCCGTTCGCCCGGCGTCAGCGTCACCTCGTCCACGACGACTTTCTCGTTCTTGAGCACCCCCTTCGTGGCGGCAAATCCCGGAGCGGTCCCAGCCATCAAAAACACCACGGCCCCGGCCAACATCCTTCCCGCTCGCATAAAACCTCCAACCCAACAGGTTCTCGACGCCGTGCACGCAAGTCTCTTTCGCGCCTTCACCTGCCTCAAATCGGCGCAGCCATCCTAACATGGCCGCCGCCGGTCCCGCGGCAACAGCGTCGATCATCGCCAAATGAATCGGCCTTGCGCCGTCCTTTTGCGCATTTGGTGAAATCTCCACCTCGAACAAGGGCCCGCTTTGCCGAGATACTTACCCTCTATTTGGTTCAGTTCTGGCCGGGCCCTTCAAGGGAGAGAGAGAGACAGTTCGAAGTTGAGCAAAACGAACCAGACATGATTCTGAGTACGGACGACAATAGGCAAGAACTTGAATGCGGTAGCCCCCAAGCGTGGGGAGAGCCGTGGGGTATGGCTGGTCGTATTGGTTGAACCTATCGCGAGTCCGGCCATTCTGACAACAGCAAGCTTGCACGAGAGCGAGCGGCAGTTCACCAATGTAAGTCGGGAGTCTCTTATGAATGCGAAAGTATTCGTCACTTCGGCCGTTTTGACCTTGGCGCTTGGAATCGCTACTCCTGCCTTCGCGCAGGATGAGAAGCAAAGCGACAAGCACGGTCAACCGGCGCAGCAGCAACAGCACACCCAGCAACAGCCAGCGCAACAGCAACGGCCAGCGCAGCAGCAGCAGCAACAGCACACCCAGCAACAGCCGGCGCAACAGCAACGGCCAGCGCAGCAACAACAGCAGCAGCAACAGCGCGCCCAGCAACAGCAGAACCAGAACACGCAGAAGCAGCAGCAGCAGCAACAGCACACCCAGCAACAGCAGAACCAGAACGCACAGAAGCAGGCGCAGCAGCAGCAACAGCAGAACCAGAACACGCAGAAGCAGGCGCAGCAGCAACAGCACGCCCAGCAACAGCAGAACCAGAACAGACAGCAGCAGGCGCAGCAGCAACAGCAACCGCAGCGTACTCAACAGCAGCAGCGTGTGGAGCAGACCACCTGGCAGAATCATCGCGCAGGGAACTGGCAGTCAGACCACCGCAACTGGCAACAACGGGGCGGCTACAACGGCTACCGCGTCCCTAACGACCGGTACAGCGGCTACTTTGGGCAGCAGCATGCGTTTCGGATCTACGGTCTTCCCTTCATGGTTTTTGATGGATACCCGCGTTTCCAGTACGACGGCTATTGGATTACGCTTCTCGACCCATGGCCGGGAAACTGGTCGAATGACTGGTATGACACCGACGACGTCTATATCGCTTACGAGAACGACGGTTACTACATGTTCGACAACAGGTATCCGGGCATCGGAATTGCGATCAGCATCTCGATGTAATGACGTTGAGAGCGCACCGGTCTTGCAGTGGCAAGGCCGGTGGCTGGCTCAGTTGATTCAAACAGCCCCATGCGCGCATCCAAAATGACTTTGCTCGAATCAAGCATCGGCGGTCATTGAGACTCGCTGCTAACCGGCTGAGCTTCACTGAAGCAAAACCTGTTTAGTAGGACTGCCTGTGCTCGCATGGGGTCGGCAAATAAAGGTGGGCAGAACAAGATCGCTCGTCAGAAGTCTTTGGGCTGTAACTAGAGCGCCACACGACGCGCCGCCCAACTTCTCTCTTTTGGAGGGGCGCTTTAGATACAGCGACTTGAAGGAAGCTCCTCCAGCGGTTTCGTCCAAGCCGGCTTGTGTTGAGCGATGCATCCCGATCCGGGTGTCGATTGGACGATAACAGCCCACTTATCCCTCATTGAGCTCGATCCTTTCCTGACGACTCCGGGCGAGTAACTGGCGCCTAAGGATGCATGGTCCGCCGCATTCCCCTCCAGAATCCCTTGCTGGTTCCGTTTAGCAGCCATCGAAAGCACCATGATGGGGAAAGTCATCGGCACGTTGGCTGGGGCGGGTGTATGCTCGAAATAGTAAACAATCTCTCCTTCTCGCCGCCCGCATTCCAGGCTTTTCCCCAGACGAGCCCCGTTCAAGTTCAAGTACTCAACTGAATGACTGGAAGTGCGATGAGCCTCCTCAAGCCACCCAATGCAAGAAATCGTCTGATTGCGAGCCTTAACCAGGGCCGACATTCTTTCATGCCGGTAGGACGAGCCGATAGAGCCAATCCTTCAGAGATCAAGCCGGACCGACCACGGGCGAGCAGACTGACTTTTGTCGAAGATTTCACACTGGAACATTCTCTCCCTGGCCTGCACATCGCTTCCTTCGAGCTTTCAGGCTGTTTTTGAACCACGACCACATCGACGCTGCGGTAGTCCGGCAGAACGACGGAAGGGCGTAGGCGTGGATTGCCCAATCTGCAGGGACCTGGTTCGAGCTTTTGAGGCTGGGCTCAGCCGGTACATCGAGGCTCGTTCCTCAGCTTGCTATCAGGTCAGCAAAAAGCTCGCGGCCAGGATGAATGTCGATATGGAACGCGCCAAGACCGAACTGGAAGAGCACCGGTTTGTATGCACCTCCGCCATCAGGTTGCTTGCACTCTTGCGGGAACGGGACGCGTCGACGAATTTGAGAGAACTGGCGGCATAGTTTCGTGCAGGTCTTCTTCTGTCGCCGGTCCAGGTCTCGCAGTGGAAGCGGCAGGATCGTCTCCGGAATGGCGGCGAATCCGGAACTTGAGCCTCAGTGATCCAAAGCGCTCCGGAAGTTCCGCCTCGATCTGCGTCACGGGCCATCCATACGCCGCAAACAACTCCGCATCCACATTCCGGATCACACTGACAGCCAATCGAAGCGCATGGCGAAGGGCTGCTGCGCCGCGTTCCTGGCGGCACGCCCGCCGCCGCCGGGTGTGTATAAAACTGCTCAGCTTTCTTCAAGTCCAGCGTAGAACACTCCAGATGCAAGAGTGACAGGCACTTGTGGAGTACAGGAGAAGACAATGACTGGGAACATGGACTCGCATATTGCGGACCTCCACACTAAGGCGGCCTACGCACATGCGGCCGCTGCTCACGTGCACAGCACCGGCGATCACGCATCCGCTCAAGAGCTGGCCAGGAAGGCCCTGGGATACTCCGTGGAAGCCGTAAAGCAAACGGAAGAGACCGCGAAGAGCGCGCCGCAATCCATACGGGTTTAGGCCGCCGCGCTCTTCAGTGAATCGTCGAGCGGGAGACACTCGGCGCAATCCAACGAGAGTCACACCCCCGGGGATGCCCGGAGTGAAGGGGAATGCGAGATGATGCTGATCGTTCTCATTATTGTCCTGGTGCTGGTTTTTGGCGGGGGCGGAGGATACTACGGCTACAGCAGGTGGGGCGCGGGCGGAGGCGCAGGCATCGGGCTTGGCACAATACTTGTGATCTTGCTGGTGTGCTACCTGTTGGGAGTGTTCCGGTAGAGCGATCTGTGGCAAGTGCGCCGCGCTGCCGGGAGATCGACGGCGGGCGGAAAGCTCTGTTCCCGTTCGTGAGTGGGGCGTGAAGCCACTGCGCGGAGGGAACAGGTGTGTATCGCAATAAGCAATGCGCTGGCGCTGATGAGTTGGCGCGATTTTCGGTTTTTGCATGGTGATTTCATGGGCATCGGCTCTGTTTGGTTGCTGATCGGGGTCTTATTGGCCTTCGTGGTGATCTCCGCACTTGCAACGGAAGCGGCGCTGATTTTAGAATCCCCGCACCGACCCCGGTCTCGCGCCAGATGGCCCGTAGACCTTTCTGAATCTGCGATCCCAGAGTCGCCAGGCCAGGCGAACCTGGTTGGCTCGGATACTCGCACATAAAGCACGTCTATGCGTTATGAACTGAACCTTGCCAAGGGACTGCGATTCATTTGGCAATGTGTGAATCAGCCGGCCATGCAGAGATGGGGTTCGTAGCGGCAATCCAGAGCCCCTGCCAAAGTGAGCAATTGTGAGCAGACCCACGCCGCCGGCAATGCGTCAAATCATTGCGTGGGAAACCCAAAATTGAAATCCCGGCTGAATTGCATCAGCGAGAAGTTACAGGAGCAGAAATGAGAAAGATCTTGATCCTGTTGTTTGCCGCTCTGTTCGCGATATCCGCGGTCACGCCTGCCTACGCCAGCCACCACCGGAGACACCACAGATACTACAGGGGTGGTCACCCGATCATAGTTGTGATTCCACGCTAGCCACGTTGCCTCTTGGTCGGGCGACACGTGGATCCTGGGCCGAATGTCGGCACGTGGAGCAGGCTCCCACCCTGGAAACTCCCTCGGACCTTGGTGTACCCGAGTGACTGCGGTATTCGCAGGTTTCGATTCTTTCCTCTTCCGCAATTCGTCTTCTGGCCCCCGGGAGGTGGGCAGACATGAAGAAATGGTTATGTTCCGTCGTCGGGCTGTTCCTGGCGCTGGCAGGCTCTCTGGCCGCGCTCGCACAAACTCCGGCGGTTCCGCCACCCAACATCCTCGACATCGAAACCATCAACATAAAACCCGACATGGATGGGCCCTACGACAAAATTGCCTCGGAATACCCTGACTTGTCGGAGCATCTCAAGGACCCGACGCACTTCCTGGGAATGGAAGCCCTGACGGGATCGCCTCGAGCAATTTTCCTTTCCGGCTTCGATTCCTTCGAGGCTTTCGAAAAGAGCGAGGAGTGGCTCACCGGCAACGCCGCGACAGACGCCAAGTTTGACGCGCTGGATGCGCGCGAGGCCCCTTACGTAGCCGAGGAGCATCACACCCTTTGGCATTACCGCCCCGATCTCAGCAACAACGTTGCCGGAGCGGACATACCGCACTCCCATTACTGGGAGGTGATCATTTTCCATATGCGCCAGGGTCACGACGAAGAGTTCAAGGATTTGACGAAGCTTTATCGCGACGCCAACCTCAAAAGCGGCCAAAACATCCCCTGGTCAAGTTACGAAGGAATGATGGGCGTGACCGACGCCTATCTTATCCTGGTGCCGATGACGTCGCTCAAGGATGAGGATGCTGGTCTGGCGCACGAGAAGGATTTCGGGGCTGCCCTGGGGGACGAAGGCAAGAAGCGGATGAACAAGATTTCCGAGGAGAGCGTGACCAGCGTGGAGGACAATCTCTGGATGGTGAATCCGGATTGGAGCTACGTTGACAAATCCTGGGTCGATGCCGATCCCCAATACTGGGGGGCCGAGCCGGCCGCAAAACCCGCGCCGAAGCACGCAGCCGGAGCCGCGCCTGCACCAAAGGCTCCGCCCGCACCCTGACATGCGGAGAACTTTTCAGTCCACGTTTGCATCCAATATCACGCGTGGGGCATAGGCGCAGACGCTCCATTACGGACGTCCAGATGGCCCTCCCCGGCAAAGGAGCTTCTTTATGACCGCACACACTCATACCAAGGAATCGCAAGCCGCGAGACTCCTGGTTCCAGACGGTTTCTCCGCCGAAGATGTGAAGAACCTTTCCAGCGTGCTGAATGCACTGCTGGCCGATGTCTTCGCTCTTTACCTCAAGACCAAGAACTTCCACTGGCACATGAGCGGCCAACATTTCCGCGACTATCACTTGCTTCTGGATGAACAGGCAAGTCAAATCTTCGAAATCACCGACGCCATCGCCGAGCGGGTGCGCAAGGTCGGCGGCACCACAATCCACTCCATCGGACACATTGCGCGGCTGCAGCGCATCGCAGACAACGACGAGGAGTTCGTGGGTCCCACTGAGATGCTGAGGGAACTCCACGCCGACAACAAGGCCTTGGTGGAGAGCCTGCGCGCGGCTCATGAAGTGACCAGCAAAGCCAATGAATACGCTACAACCAGCCTGATCGAGATTTGGATCGACGAGGCGGAGCGGCGTGCGTGGTTTCTGTTCGAGACCACGCGCTAAGCGATCTTCAACTCATAGCGTTTTCATTATCGGAGTCAACCGAAGGCAATGCTATGAAGGTGGCGTTTTCCTCAACCGGGGTCTCCAGCGACAAATTGCTGTCGCCGGGGTGGAAGGAAACGCCACCCTGCACCACGTAAGAAGTCTAAGGGGTACTTTGATTTCTGGCCGTTGCCAATCTTCCCTCAACGAATAGCGTTGCTCCCCGCCGCACACGGAGAGCGCTCAAACAGGCTCAGAGTCAAAGTAGAAGTGGGGATCAGCGGCGAAGCGCACCGATCGTCATCAGCGCTTCAATCGCGATGAAGGCCAGAAGGAATAAAGCGGCGCCGATTCCCGCCAATTGCTTTCTGGGCGTGCCTGCGGCGCGAACGGACGCCGCCGTGTCCGAATCGTCATTCTCTGTTGCCACCAGTCGGAAGCCACGCATCAAGGCGAAGCACCCGGCAGCGGACACAGCCAAGTCCGGCAAAAGCGGCGAAAAGTTAAGAATGCGGCGAACAAAGGAATTCATCATCGCTTGACTCTAACGCAGTCAGGTTAGGGATAAATGTGCATTTTTGCACGGTGCGAGATGATCGGCGGGGATCGAGTGATGAGTGCTGATTTCGATGCGGCGGCAGTTTGGAAGGGGTGCTGCCTTCAGGGGAGCCGCCGGATCCTCCGGCATCGCTGCCGCCGCTGTTGGAAGGTGGGCACCTGCAAGTATCGTGTGGGCGCCACGCTTCAAAAACTTTTCAATTTTGCTCGGTGACATTTAGAAAGTCAGGGATTCCGGGTTTGGATGGTCGCCAACCCGGGATTGAGGTCAGCTGATGAAAATCGCATTCGCGGAAAGTGAACCCTGCGTAGATGCCGCAGGCGCATCGAAGTGGCGGGCGGGCGGTATCAGCTCACTCCTCTGTCACCCCTCCCGGATAACGGCCAAACTGGCTATTTTGAAATGATACCGTGATCCTTGTCGTAGCGCTTTTCCGTTTTTGCGGATTTCTTCGCAGCTTTTTCAGCCAGGCGTTCAATCCTCTTCTCTGCTGTTGCGTCCGAGGCCGTCTCGTCTTCCAGTTTCGTTGCTTCTTGATTCTCAAATTGTTCCGGCATGGTTGATCTCCCCTGTTATCACGATGACTCCTCTTCCCATGAAGTTCTGGTCAGTTTTGCTCCCCCGCTCGAATCGGTGAGAATGCAAGGGGTGCGCGTCGGAAAATCAACGAGGAAACACTCTCGAAAACTTGGACGAGGCCGGAATCGTGAGGCTCGCTCCGATTTTCGGACACAGTTTTGTCTGGTCCTTCGAAACCGGCCCACGGCGCTGCACTTCGAGCCGATCGGTTTGAAAAATAATATCCCTGCCAAGGGATCTCATCTACCCTCGTTTCATCATCCATCCGAAGAGTGCTCCGACGGCGGCGCCTATCGCAAACGTCATCGCAACAGTTAGCGCAAAATGTCGCTGGAGGCGACGAGTTGTCTCATTCAAGAGTTCTTCGCCAGCATCGCAACTTTGCTTTGCGACATGACTCATTACGCCCACGCTATCCTCTATCGCATCGGCAATCGCGCCTGTTGCGCGAGAGGCCTGCTGGGCTGATTCGGCGATGTTGTCAGCCGTTCTTTCCGCTACAGTTTGTGACATCGAACCCTCCTGCGCCCTTTGCGGGCGAGATTCTTATTGTCGTCATAACACAACCTTGACGAGGGCCAGTATTGAACTTCGGGCTTCGGAAAGCTGGCCAGAATTGACCGGAACGCAAATTCCTCCAAATTGAGCGATTCTGGACCGGAGCAAAGACCTCCCGCGAAGCCCTCCTTCAAAGACCTCATCCTTCGCCCCGCCAAAAAGAAGCACCAGGGATCCACCCCCGAGGTTTCCGATAGGCCCCAATATCGCTCCGAATTGAGCAATTTTGAGCAGTCCTTTTGCCCCAACCTGCTTCACACTTGACGAGGGCTCCGGTTTTGCGTGGCCACGCCGATTCAGCTGTGTGGAAATCCAATGCAAAGGAAGACGCCATGTCCCACCTTACCTATGAACTGTTGATCGTTGTCGCCTTCGTCCTCATTTTCAGCATAGTTATAACTGTCACAGCGTTCCTTGGGAATCGCAGGGAAGACGCGGCGCCTTTCCACAACTATTTTGGCTCCGCGTACGACCGGGAGTTCCTCCGGCACAGTTCTTTCAGCGAAACCGAAAACTGGCTGGCCGATCGTCACTCCCGCTTTGCATTCCGTCTCCGCGATCCAAGAGTCAATGAGCGGAGATGAAGAGTCAACCGCACGGCCCGGCGGAATCGCGAATCGAATTGATCCAAGGCACGTTTACACCAACTCGGAAAATGGCCCTTAACCCTTTGCCTCCTACAGTCCTCTTCTAATTCCATACTCTGATCAATCCTGTCGCGTTTTCCCACCCATCGCTCCAGTTCGCTTCCGGCGTGAGCAATTCTGGCCAGCATTCACACGCCTGGCCGCCCATGATGGATTGCGTGTAGGTTCCTTCCCGCATGGGAAGCCTCCCCACTAACCATTTGCCGACGCGGGCTTGCCCGCACAGGAGAACATAATGCTCAATCAATTCACGAATACCCAGCTCATCGTTGCAGCGGTTGTGCTGCTCGTCGTTGTTGTCGTCGCGGTTGCCGCGTTTCTTCAACATCGCAAAACCAAGACCGCGGCATTCCGCAATCGTTTCGGATCGGAGTACGACCGCGCTGTTCTTGAGCATGGCTCTTCGCGCAAAGCCGAAGTAAAGCTGGCCAATCGTGAAACCCGCGTCGAAGCCATGAAAATCCGCGATCTCGGTGCCACCGAGCGGGAGCGGTTCGTCGCCGAATGGCAAACGGTGCAATCCCGCTTCGTTGACCACCCCAAGGCGGCGGTCACTGAAGCCGACGACCTGATTGCTGCGCTCCTCGAGGCCCGCGGCTATCCTAGGGACAGCTTTGAACAACGCGCCGCGGACGTCTCCGTCACTTACCCTCGCGTGATGGAAAACTACCGCGTGGCGCACGCCATCGCGGTGCGGCCCGGCGGGGTTGAAGCAAGCACTGAAGAGCTCCGTACCGCAATGATCCAATACCGTGCCATCTTCGATGAACTCGTCCAAGCCCAAAAACCCTACGAAACAAGAACCGCCGCATAGCTTTAAGTTTGCGGCGCGACGAGGCCGAACCGGGACCTGAGCAATGTGCGCAGGCCCCGCCGCGGATCCCCTGGAGGATCGCAAAATGGGACCACTCACAAGCACAATTCGCTGCGTTCGCAAGTCAGTATTCCCCACCTTGATGCTGGTGGTCACATTCGCGCTGGCAACCACTCTGGGATTTGCCCGCAGCGCGAGTGTCGAGACGATTCGGGCAACCTACGCTCAAGCCGGTAACGTGATCAGCGTAACGCTGGTGGTTTACAACTACTCCACTTCTGCGGATCTGCAGGTTCTTTCACTGGCTTTCCAGGAGGGCCAGGACCGGGAATTGGCCGCCGCGCTCTCCAAAACGAAAGCGGTCGGTCATTGCACAATTACCGGAGATCCCAGCTTTGAAGTCGCCTTCATCCAGATGGTTCTGACGCCAACCGGGCGGCAGATCACCTTTATCGCCAACCGGCCGCTTCGATCCGACGAAGTCAATCCGAGCTCGGATTCCCAGTCCTTCGACCTTATGGTTGGTGAATTCGACATCAATGACACCGACAATACCAAGAGCACAGGATTCCTATACCCGGCAACCAGGCTCGTGGTCAATGAGCAGGGAGAGTCTCGCTATGATCTGGCCGGCATTCCCTGGTCGCTGGTCAAGGTTCTCGATTCGAATTGGGCTCCGGCGTTGGCTGAGCGCGAGCCTCCCGATGTACCTAGCCCATTGCCCGGGCCAGTGCTCCCATAATCTGTAGCGCCCGCGCGAAGCACCGGGCCAAAGTAGCTTACGAATAGGGAGAATGGCAGGTTTTTGCGCGTTGCGGTCAGGCAATTGATCGAGCAGGATTACATTCAGCAGCGACTAATGGACCTGGATGCGGCAAGCTTTTCTGGGTCCCAGGCGTATTGTCGCCAGCCGGAGGTTGGTCACGTCGCCAAATGGTGAAGAGTCCAGGCGCTCCCCGGAGCCTCGATTGGGGGTAAATGGAACCACATTCGCCAACATGCCGGTCGCGGACGGAGGACCTGAACCTGGGGGTCACCGGCTTGGCCATCTGCTGTCGAATCAAGAAAATAGGCTCATAACCCCCCTCCGCCGATCACAGGTATCAGAGTCGTTATCCAAAAGTGAGCAAAAGAGAACAGTACTGTTGCGTAGACTTTTGAGATTCTTCGATCAATGTCGTCTGGGAAAATTCTGCGCACTCATGAATCTAATACAAGTGGCGTCAGGGTCCCCGTGCCGAGGTGAGACAAATGGGAAAAACCCCAGACAAGACAGTTGTTCTGATCGAGAATGACCCCGAACAAACGCGCATAATCCGCGCATTGTTCGACGATCAGGGCTCATTCTCCTTCGCATTGACCGACGTGGCAAGTTTGGCGGACGCCGAGACGTATCTTGCAGGGCATTCGGTTGACATTGTCCTGTTGGACCTGGGATTGCCCGATTCAGGAGAACCGGATGCGTTCAAACGGGCGCGCGCAGTCGCGCCCCGCGCCTCCATTGTGCTGTTGTCCAGCCTGGACGATGAGCCGAAGGCAATTCAAGCCATTCAAGAGGGCGCGCAAGACTATCTCATCAAAGGCCAGATCGAGCCGCACAAACTCATGCGAGCCTTGGGCAATGCCGTTGAGCGCACGTCGAACATGGAGATCCTGACCAATGAAAAGGAACGCGCCCAGGCCACGCTCAATTGCATCGCCGATGCCTTGATCTGCACCGACATGTCGGGAAATATCACCTTCTTCAATCCCATCGCGGGCAGCATGATGGGCTGGCCGCTGAAGGATGCGGTGGGCCGGCCCCTGACCGAGGCCTTCCGGATCGTGGACGCCTCCACTCGCAAGGCAATCCTGGATCCGATGGCGAAGGCGGCGTCGGAAGACCGGAAGGGGAATCTGCCGTCGAATTGTGTGCTCGTCCACCGTGACGGACATGAAGTTTTCATCGAAGACTCCGTCGCCCCCATCCACGACCGTGAAGGGAAGGTTACTGGAGCGGTGATCGTCTTTCGGGACGTAAGCGTGGCGCGGGCGCAGTCGGAACAGATGGCTCATTTGGCTGAACATGATTCACTGACCGGTTTGCCCAATCGATTGCTCTTTTGCGACCGGGTTGGCCAGGCGATCTCCCTTGCAAGGCGGCACGGAGGGCAGGCCGCCGTACTGTTCCTGGATTTGGATGGCTTCAAACACATCAACGATTCCCTGGGACATGCGGCCGGCGACGAGTTCCTCAAGTCGATGGCAAAGCGCTTGCTCAATTGTGTACG
>Ga0182027_10002643_pt1 | contig 28873 bp, 32 predicted proteins | sample 712E1DmetaG_FD_121300 | JGI IMG/M metagenome (GOLD analysis project Ga0182027, IMG submission 121300) | Permafrost microbial communities from Stordalen Mire, Sweden - 712E1D metaG (Illumina Assembly) | ecosystem: Environmental > Terrestrial > Soil > Wetlands > Permafrost | place: Sweden...
AATAAGATTTAAGATTTATGAAGAAGTCATTAGTAATCAAAAATTTGTTTGCAAGTACGATTGACGGAAAAGAAATATTAAAAGGTGTTTCTTTAACCATTAAGCAAAACGAAATTCATGCGCTAATGGGGCCAAACGGCGGCGGAAAATCAACGCTGGCACAAATTATTATGGGAAATCCCGGTTTTAAAATTACAAAAGGGAAAATATTCATCGACAAAAAAGACATTACGAAACTTCCCCCAAATAAAAGAGCATCTTTAGGGTTATTCTTGGGTTTTCAGTATCCGGTGGAAGTGTCGGGTGTAAATTTTGCCAACTTTTTAAGAATGGCCGCCAACGAGAAAAAATCAAAATCAGAAAAAGTTTCACCGATTGCGTTTCGAAATTTGATTCACGAGCTTTCTAAGAAATTAGCTTTTCCCCATGACATCACCAAGCGGTTTTTAAACGAAGGATTTTCCGGTGGAGAAAAGAAAAAGGCAGAGATTTTGCAGCTGGCATTACTTCGGCCGGATTTTGCAGTTTTAGACGAACCGGATTCGGGTCTGGATGTTGACGCTTTAAAATATATTTCCAAAACAATTACGACTTTAAATTTTCCGGTAGGACTGCTTTTAATTACACATTATCAAAGAATTTTACAATTTATAAAGCCGGATTTTGTACACATTTTGATTGACGGAAAAATAGTTAAATCGGGTAATCATCTTTTGGCAAAGGAAATTGAAAAAAACGGATATGAAAAACTCACCAATGGTTAAAGCACAAACTGTCAAAGATAATACTTACGCTTACGGTTTCCATAAAAAGGAAAGTTCGGTATTTAAAACTCCCAAAGGAATAACGCAAAAAATAGTCGAATCAATTTCGCATCATAAAAATGAACCCGCATGGATGACAAAAATCAGGATTGATGCTTATCAAATTTTCAAAAATTATGAGTTACCAAAATGGGGACCGGATTTATCGGGAATAGATTTTTCCGGCATTCATTATTACAACAGTCCGACTAATCAGAAATTCAAAAATTGGCTGGATGTGCCAAAAGACATTAAAGATACCTATGATAGGATCGGCGTACCGCAGGCGGAAAAAAAGTTTTTGGCAGGCGTTGGCGCGCAGTATGATTCGGAAGTTGTCTATCATAATTTAAAAAACGAATGGGAAAAATTAGGAGTAATCTTTGTTGATACGGATACGGCTTTGCGAAAATATCCGGAATTACTGCGTGAATATTTCGGAAGCTTAGTTCCAACTGCCGATAATAAATTTTCTGCATTAAATACAGCGGTTTGGTCCGGGGGAAGTTTTTTGTATGTCCCCAAAAACGTAAAAGTGGAAATTCCGCTGCAGGCCTATTTCCGGATCAACGCAAACGCGATGGGACAGTTTGAAAGAACTTTAATTATCGCCGAAGAGGGAAGTTATGTTCACTATATTGAGGGCTGTTCGGCGCCGATTTACACCGGCGATTCTTTGCATTCGGCGGTGGTCGAAGTAATTGTAAAAAAGGGCGCCCGCGTGCGTTATACAACGGTGCAAAACTGGAGTAATAATGTTTACAATTTGGTAACCAAAAGAATGTGGGTTGAAGAAGAAGGAGTCGGCGAATGGGTAGACGGAAATTTGGGGTCTAAAATTAACATGAAATATCCGTCGTTAATTTTGGCCGGAAAAGGAGCGCGGGGAGAATTATTATCTTTAGCTTATGCGGGGCGCGGGCAGCATCAGGATGCCGGCGGTAAAGCCATTCATTTAGCCCCATACACGACCAGTACGATTACTTCCAAATCGGTTAGTGTTGGCGGCGGCAGATCGAGCTATCGGGGAATGGTCAAAATTGCAAGTGGAGCAAAAGGCGCTAAATCATTTGTCCGTTGCGATGCACTTTTATTGGATGAGCTGTCAAGGTCCGATACGTATCCTGTCAACATTGTTGAGGAACAGGACGTGACTTTGGGACATGAAGCATCGGTGTCCAAGATCGGCGAACAGCAACTCTTCTATTTAATGTCGCGGGGATTAAACGAGGTGCAGGCAACATCTCTAATTGTGAATGGATTTATTGAGCCGATTGTTAAGGAATTACCTTTGGAATATGCGGTGGAACTAAACCGACTGATTAATTTGTCAATGGAAAACGCTGTGGCCTGAGCGAAATCCGAAAGGACTTAAGCGAAGTGCTTAGCGCCATGAAGCGCTAAGTATAAAGAATTATGAATCATGAATTAAGAATTAAGAAAGAGAACGAGGAGGTGATTATTCCCGTAGTGTGGACGGGAGAAGAAACGTCAATCAATTATGATATCCAACTTACGGGAGTCGGTTCATCTCTTACATTCTTAATGCTTTTACTGGGAAAAAAAGAGGACAATGTCAAAATAAATATTAACGTTAATCATCAAAATCAGGAAACAAAAAGCAAAGTAATTATTAAAGGAATTGTTAATGATAGTGCCAGTGTGGATTTTAACGGCTTGGTAAAAATAGAAAAAGGCAGCAATGGTTCAAACGCTTGGCTATCTGCTAATTTACTGCTATTATCAAATTCGGCTAAAGGCAGGGCAGTACCGGCTTTGGAAATTTTGGAAAATGATATTAAAGCCGGACACGCGACAACGGTTGGGAAAGTAGATGAGCAGGAATTATTCTATTTAATGTCACGCGGATTATCAAAAACAAAAGCACGGGATTTGATTATCCAGGGATTTTTAAGCGGATTTTTAAATGAATTTCCGGACGGGAAAATAAAAACAGAAACACTTGAAAAATTAAAATATGAAAACGTATAAAAAAGATTTTCCGATTTTTACAAACAGGCCAAAGCTGATTTATTTAGATAGCGCTGCGACAACGCAGAAACCAAAAACTGTTATCGATTCTGTTCACGATTTCTACACTAAAACCAACAGCAATGTTCACCGTGGAGTTTATGATTTAAGTTTTGAAGCAACGGAAATTTACGAAGGAGCAAGAACTAAAATTGCAGATTTCATTAACGCAACGGATTCATCGGAAGTTTTGTTCACGGGCAATACCACAGAATCTATTAATCTGGTGGCTTACGGATTTGCCAAAAAAAAATTAAAAGAAGGCGACGTTATTGTACTCTCGGAAATGGAACACCACTCCAATATTGTGCCGTGGATTCGGCTTAAAGACGAAATCGGAATAAAGTTATTTTATTTGCCAATTGATAAAGACTTTAGGTTAGACTACAAAGCGTTACTGCGTGCAAACCTCAATCTCAAGAAAGTAAAAATAATTTCTTTAACTCATGCCTCAAATGTTTTGGGAACAATTAATCCCTTGGAGGAAATCATTCCGTTTTTGAAAAAGAAATGCGTGAATGCAAAGTTCATAATTGATGCGGCGCAGTCGGTGGCGCATATAAAAGTGGACGTACAAAAATTAGGCTGTGACTTTTTGGCTTTTTCGGCGCATAAAATGTACGGGCCGTCAGGAGTCGGAGTATTGTGGGTTAAAAAAGATTTGCTTAACATTCTAACGCCGATTTTTAGCGGAGGAGGAATGATTGAAACGGTTACCAAAGATAAGGCAACATTTGCCAATCCGCCGGAGAAGTTTGAAGCGGGAACAGGAAGAATGGAAGCGGTGGCGGGATTTGGCGCGGCAGTGGATTATATTAATTCAATCGGATTCAGAACCATCACATCTCTTGATAAATCCTTAACTAAACATGGTCTTGAAGTGTTCAAGAGAATGAAAAATGTTCAATTATATGGAAGTGCGAATATAACAGATCGATTGCCAATTTTTGCATTCAACGTCATCGGCATTCATCCGCACGATGTCTCGGAAATTCTAAACCGTAAACAAATTTGTGTAAGAGCCGGTCATCACTGCGCGCAGGTTCTTCTTTCAACTCTCAAAACTCCCAGTACGTTAAGGGCGTCACTTTCTGTTTACAATTCAACAGATGATATTGATCAATTAATCAAGGGAATTGAAGAAGTTAAGAAAGTATTCAAAAAATGATCCTGCCTTCGCTAAGAGCTCGGCTGGATTTCACTTATATATAAATTAATTAAGGAGTTCAAAATGCAAGATCCGTTATACAGGGAAATAATTTTAGACAATTGGCAGAATCCGCAAAACTTCGGAATTGTTAAGAAGCCGGATTTTGACGTATCTGAAGTTAATACGACCTGCGGGGATAAAATAAGACTGACGGGAAAAATAAAAGACGGTAAACTTGTCGAAGTTATGTTCACCGGCGACGGCTGTGCAATTTCCAAAGCCTCATCGTCACTTTTCACTGAGCAACTGAAAAACATGCCGCTTACAAAAATCAAAAAGCTCACAAAAGAAGATGTGTTAAAAAATTTATCAGTAAAGATTTCTCCGGCCCGCCACAACTGCGCGCTATTGTGCTATAAGGCTTTGCAAAAAGGGATTAGTGAAAGTTATTTAAAACCCAACCGGTAATTTTTTTCGGAGAATCCACTAAAACATTTTCCCAGCCAATTTTTTTAGACGGTTCAATATCTTGGAGAATATCATTTCCAAAGAATATCAGTTCTTCTATTTTGACACCTGATTTTTTTTGAGCATGTTTAAATATTTTTGGATTTGGTTTTGAGTGTCCGACTTCTTCGGAAACAATAATCAGTTCACTTTCGAATAATTTATGTACTCCTGTTTTTTCCAGTTTTTTATCTTGTTGTGTGCGATTACCATTGGAGATAATTCCTAAGCGCACGCCATTGGCTTTTAAAGTCTGAAGACTTTTTTTAAGGCCGGGAAATAAACGCCAATTCGATTCGTAAAAATTAAGATAAGTAGAAAAAACTTTGTCCGCTTCTTCTTTGTTGATCTTTTTTCCGAAATGTTCCCAAATTGCTTGCATTCTTTTAATGCGTTGTTGTTCGAAGGTCAGTTTTTTATCGGTAAATAATTTCCAGAATTTGTTGGTTTGTTCTTTCCAAACTATTTCGAATTCTCTTTGCGGAGCGTTTGGGAGAAGGAGGTTATGGGTGGCGAGTAAGCTTTTGTGGCTTGCTCCCGTATGATCGATGAGCGTGTCATCAACGTCAAAGAAAACAACTTTCTTTTTCACAGAGCAATTATACACTCTTTTGCCAAGCTTTTTGGGCGGAGAGGGATTCGGCTTTTGATAAGACGTTTACGATTAGGCCCATTTGCACCGAAACAAAGCTAGGAATTAGAGATGTCTTGAACATTCCCTCATGAAATTTACTTCTAAGTTGACTTTTTAAAATTCTGTGTTAATATGTGTCCATATGGGATTAATAGAAGAACGTAGAAGAGCAGCAGATGCAGCAGCTGCTTCAACAAGACAAGCAGAAGACGCAAGAAGAGCAGCACAAACAGCAGCTACTGCCAGCACCCAAGCAGAACATAACGCAAGAGCAAATGCATTCCAATCTAGCGCAGCCCCACAAGTAATTGGCGATGCAGTCAAATACTTAGGTGGACATCTTGAGAGTTTAGAAAATGGTGAGGGTACACGTATCGTAGTGGGAACAGATTATTCCTCTAGAGATGTTGCTAGACGAGAACCTGATTGGCACAAGAGTATGTATGTAGTAGACAGAGTTGGAACTACTACAACAAAAGTTGTTCCAGTTATAGGAAATGCAGATGGTTCTGTGCAAGTTGGAGCACGTACCCTAAGTGCAAGTGAGGCTAGGAACCAGGCGACTCTCGAGGCTGCCGTAGAAACGGCATATCAAAACCCCAGTGTTGAGGTTAGCAGTGCAGTTGTGTCCCACGAGTTACATTCTAGACCTCCATCAGGACCAATAACTGCAATTGGTAGAAGATTGGATCCTGATTATGATCGTCATTACGATGAGAGAATAAAAGAGCGAAATAAAGAACACCATGACGATTCTAATCCCTCAGCTGGTAACGGCTATTAGCGTTATTAAATAATATTTATCTAAAACAGCTTTCCAAACCCCATTTCTTAAAAAGTTTATTTTTTTAGGAGTTTTTGGACCATGCTTTTTGGGCGGAGAGGGATTCGGCTTTAGACAAAACATTCACAATCAGCCCCATTTGCACCGAAACAAAGCTTCCGACATTCACTTTTTCATCAATAATCATGGCGTATCTTTCTTCATTTCCCTGATACTCAATTAACGCTTTTTTGCCTTCAATTTTAATTACTTTTCCTGGTGCCGCAATACACATAACAACTCTATTCTACCATTTTTTTCTCTTCTAATTTCTGCTACTATTAATTAGCACATGGAACCTATTCAATTTCCAGGAAACAAAAAATTAGTCGTCGGATGGTTCTCTTTTACCTGCTGCGAAGACAGTACGATTGTTTTAACAGAGCTTCTTAATGATCACTTGGACGAATGGAAAAAAGTGATCGAATTTAAACACATGAAGGTCTTAAAATCCAAAAATGATATGTCTAATTTGGACGTGGCGTTTATCGAGGGAGCAGCTTCGTCGGAGAAACAGGAAGAAGAAATGAAAAAGATTAGAGAAAACGCAAAATATGTGGTGGCAATCGGCGCCTGTGCTTCTACCGGCATGCCGTCTGCCAGCAGAAATAATATTGCAGACATAGAGTTAAACGAAAAAATTCAGTATTATTTAAAGACTTTTAATTACGGGCAGAAAGTGAAAAAACTGGACGAAGTTATAAAGGTTGACGATTATGTTCAAGGCTGTCCGATGAATGTGGCGACTTTTTCTACAACGGTTGAAAAATACTTAAAGCTTTTTAAAATTATTCAACCTTAAAAAAATGCATAGCGGAGAAATTACAATTGATACAATTACCAAAATCGAAGGTTCGGCCGGACTTAAAGTTACGATTGCCGATGATAAAGTCACGGACTTAAAATTTATACTTCAAGACTACCGCCGATTTTATACAGACGCGGTTAAGGGAAAACCAACTGCCGCCACGCCGTCATTTCTTTCCAGAATTTGCGGAACCTGCTCGGTAGCTCATCTTTTTGCCGCGATTAAAGCAATTGAAATGTCACAGGGGATTGAAGTTACCGAGCAAACAAAAATTTTAAGACGTTTGGCGTATGACGGGTTAATGATCCGGGACCACGCGCTGCATTTGTATTTCTTTGTGCTGCCGGATGTTTTGGGAATTGATTCGATTTTGGACATTCCGGACGACCACGATAATTTGGGACACGTTTTATTACATGATTCATTTGATATTAAAAAAATCGGTACGGAAATCACCAACGTTATTATCGGCGCGGCGATTCATGCGCCATTGCCGGTTCCGGGAGGATTTTTGCGTTCACCGGATCAAGCTAAATTCCCGGACTTAGTTGCTAAATTAGAAGCGATCCGCCCGCAAGTTATCCAGGGTATCAAAACTTTTTATGAATGGCAAGAGAAACTGGATAGAAATTCCGATTATTTATACATGCGAAACGATAAACAATATGATTTTTTGGAGGGCGATTTAATGAATTCCAATGGGAAAAGAGTTCCGGCAAAAGAATTCTTAAGCTTTATGGAAAAAGTGGTTATTCCGTATTCGGAGTCTGACGGATATGTCTTTTCCGACACTCACGAAGATTTTTTGGTCGGATCCTTGGCCAGGCTTAACTTTAATAAAGATGTTTTGCATCCGAGAACCAAAACAGACGTAGAACAATATTTAAACGTTTTTCCGTCGCATAATTTATATCACAATAATTTAGCCCAGGCGATTGAAATTTTGCAATGCGTGGATGACGCGATTGATATTTTAAAAACAACAACTATTGTGGCCGAGCAGCCGGTCCGAAAACCGCCGCAGGCCGGAGTCGGCGTTGGAGTAGTTGAAGCGCCCAGAGGCACTTTATATCACATGGCAAAAGTAAATGATAAAGGAATTATTGAAGATTATGATGTAATTGTGCCAACCAGTCAAAACCAGATTACAATTGAAAATGACTTAAAGAAATATTTTAATGAAAATATGGATAAAGACGAAGCGTTTTTGCATATGGCAGCGGAAAAAATTGTCCGGGCTTATGATCCCTGCATTTCCTGCGCCACTAATTTTCTTAAAATCGACTGGATTCGTAAGTAATCAAGTTCTCCGCTCATCGGTAAACCGACAATTGTTACTTTTCCCAGTTTTCCGATTTTCTTTAAGTATTTAATTTGAAAGCCTAGATCAAAATCGTGAACAGAAGAGCGGGGTGGCAAAATCAGTTTATCCAATTCATTATCACTAACTTCAATTACTTTATCGATGCCTTCGATTGCGTCTAAGATTACTACGTTTTCCTCGTCAATAAACGGGACATCTTCGTTGGGTTTGACTTTCACAAATTTTATGTTTTTCAGTTTTCGTTCAAGTTTTTTGACAACTTCAAAAGCGCGGTTGTCTCCCTCGTAATCTTCGTTGCCAAATACATATACTTTCATTTGATTTATTTTAGCATAACCATTATGATAATCCGTACGATGAAAGACTCCGCTTTGCAATTGGAATCCAGATTTTCTTTGTCTCCTAACTCGTTAGGCTACTGCGGCAAAAAAAGCGCCACCGCAAAATTCAAAACATGCATCATTAGCGGCAAATGCGACGGCGTCAAAAATGAGCTAAAAAACTTTATTGTTTTGTATCCGTATCTTAAAACTTTAAGTAAAATTATTGGCAAGCCCTTTTCGTCATATCCGGTGATCGAAAGCTACTGGTTGGGGAGCGATGAATTGAATAAAGCGAAACAAAAAGATTATCTACTGCTTTTGGAAAACTTTAAAAAACAAGGAGTACCGGATTTTTTTGTCGAGGAATTAAAGCTTAAAAAACCAAAAAAATTTATTCCTAGTCACTTATTTCATGTTTTGTATGTTGGCGTCGGCAAAGCGAGCGGAGCAGTTCCGTTTAACCTTAGCTCAATCAATAATTGCATGATCCGTTGGGGCACTGTTAAGTCATTATCAAAAAAGGAAGCGGTGGTTAATCTTAATTCTCTCAAGTTCAAAAAACCTTCTGCATATTCACTCACTCAAATCAGAACAACAATCCCTTTTGATCCAAAATTCACGCCGGATTTGAAAGTCGAAGATACAGTGGCTGTTCACTGGAATATGATTATCAAAATATTAACTCAGACAGAAGAAAAAAACCTCGCTTTTTGGACCAGCAAAGTCCTTGGACTTTTCTCCTAATCCTATATTCCGCTCAAAGCAAGTTAGGCTCAAAATGACACAGCAAGTGATACTTGACAAGTACTACAACTAGTTGTAGTATATGAGGTATGACAACTAATAAAAAACAACGAGTAACGCTTTTTCTTAATCCTGCTATTACAAAACACGCCAGAGCACAAGCGGTTGTTGAAGAACTAAGTTTGACTGAACTTGTAGAAAAAGCTTTGATTAGCTACTTACCAAAAGAAACAGTAATCAAGAAAGTTGAAATCGCTGCGTACGCTTAATTTACTATGAATCAATCAGATACTACTCAAGAAGAGGTAACAACAATTGGTAGGGAGTCTCCGCAGCAGATTGTTAGAAAAACCACAAGACAAGTTGAGCCGGAGGCAAAAGGAGAGGCCCCGCAAAAAGTATTTGAAAAAAAGAAAACAATTTTTAGATTCAATCAAATTATTTGGTTTATTTTAGGATTTATTGAAGTTTTGCTGGTATTTAGGTTTGTCTTAAAATTATTAGGTGCAAATCCGTTTATTGGATTTACCAATTTAATTTACTCCGTAACGACACCGTTAGTGGCGCCTTTTAGTGGTATTTTGGGAGCATATACTGCCGGAAATTTTATAATTGAGTGGTCAACAATAGTTGCTGCGGTTGTATATCTCTGTGTTGCCTGGGGACTTGTTTATCTTTTGGATATTATCTACCCAATTACGCCAAAAGACGTTGAAACATAAGTAAATTATGGTAATAGCAATAGTAGTAATTCTGGCCATTCTCTGGTTTTTGGGATATGCTCCGATATCGGGAATTTCCATCCCAAACCTCGTTCTTTTTTCAATTAACAATCATCCGGTTACTTTATGGAACATTCTTATTCTTTTGGTAGTTGGTTGGGCGATAGGAATTTTGCCCCGGCCGTTTCAAGCAATTGCCGGAATCTTGCTTCTTCTATGGGTACTGTCTGTGCTTGGTATTTTGGCCATTGCCGGCCTTTCCAGCATCATTGTTTTAGTAATCATCATCGGGCTGATTATTTCGATATTTCTTTAAAGTAGGGAGGTGGATATTTATGGCAACAACAATAATTAATCCGGCACCAAACACATCCAATAGCAGTTGGGTGGGATTGTTACTGGGAGGAATCGTTATAGCGGTATTTGTAATTCTATTTGTGGTTTATGCAGTTCCTTTGATACGGGGGTTAAGCGGAAACGGGAAAGGAATTCAAGTTAATTTACCCAAAAGCGTTAACGTAAACGTGCAGCAGGCCAAATAATAATATAAAACAAAGGAGGTGAAATATATGACAGGAAAAATAAAAGACAAAAGGAAAAATGGAATTAGCCCAATAGTTACTGGAGTAACAGGGGCGGTTATTGGAGTAGGCATTGCGGTTGCAGGCGCAGCAGCAGTGGTGTTAAATGACAAAAAGAGTCGTGATAAGGTAAAAAAAGTACTGATCAATGCTAAGGATCAAGCGTTAGGCTACGTAGAGAATATGCAAAAGCAAACACAAGATAAAAAGAGTGAGGTAGAAGAAAAACTTTCACAAAGCGTAGGAAAAGCAAAAAATCAAGCAGGTTCAGTCGAAAAATTTCTACATAACGATGCAAAGGAAGAACTGCAGGTAAAAAATCAGATCTAAAAAGAAAGGAGGAGTATATGGGAATTATTGAAATTGTTGCAATTGTATTGTTAGTAATGTGGTTAGGTGGGTTTATACTCAATATTGGCGGAAATCTTATTCATATTCTGCTAATACTGGCGATAGTGGTATTTTTATTGCGGTTTATTAGAAAGAACGTCTAAGTAAGAGGGGCGTAATTTATGGATTATTTACAACAACAAAAATCTCAAATAGATGAGGATGCGAGAAAAGCAAAAGAAGTAATAGATCAAAATGCCGTCGAGGCGAGACAAGTTTTGGCTGATGAAGTGGCCGAAAAAGTGAGAAGCGAAGCGGAAACAAAAGCAATGCAAATTCAAAACGACGCACAGAAATAGCTTCGGAATTGACTTTTAATATCTTTATTGAGATTATTAATGCATGGAAAAAGAATCTGTTGCCGAAACTTCTCAAAATTCGGCTCCGCAAAAACGATCTTCAGGCACGCTCGCCACTATTTTTAAATATTTTGCGCTCGGTACAGGAATTGCCGGAATAGGAGTTTTAGTTGCAGTGGGCGGATTTTTATTAGGTCAAAAAAATGACAGTACACAAAAACAGGCCGCAGCACCTGTTCAAACGGCTGCAGTAACAGCAACTATTACACCGGCATTGGCGACAGAAACTTCAATTACAGATACAGGCGTTGCTAATCAAAAGCGTTATACAAATCCGAAAGTGGGGATCAGTTTTGTCTTTTCTACTTCAGCTTTTGGAGATGATACACTCGACATAAAAGAAGTCGGCAACAAAATTTACATGTATGATACAAAGTATCCTTACACGCAGGGACAATATATTGAGATTTTCCAAAAAGATGCAGCAGATACGTTAGATCAGACAATCCAAAAACAGTTTTTAACCAATATTTCTCCAAAAGATTGTTTTGTTAAAGATACAAAGCCTGATAACTATACGGGTTATCCGGCGTCTTATGTTTTTAAGACAATTGGCTTTCCGGTTGATGAAAACTCCGATGTGCCTATGTTTGCGCAGGTCAACAAATGCCCGGTTCCATATACAGAAAGTGATGGCGTAGCTTACTTTTTGGCAGACACGAAACATCCGAAAATGTTTTTGTTTATTAGCATTGGTCAGCAGGGATTTCCAATTGATAAAAATAGTCAGACGATGTGGCAGGATACAATCGAATTCCTCAATTAATTTTTCTCTTCAGCATCGTCTCAGAAAGATAGAGCAAGATAGAATATAATCAATAAATGAACGGAGGTGATAGATATGATGGGTAAAAATTGCAATTGCGGTGGTCACGAGATGCCGGAATGCTGTGAGGAGCACAAAATGTCAAAAGAACATCTTAAAATGAAAAAGGAGATGTTGGAAAAAAAGTTAAAGTGGGTAAACGAGAAATTAGAAGAAAAGTAATACTGTTTATTGAATAAAACTTTTAATACATAACTTTACTTTGGTAAGGTTATGTATTTTTTTGCAAGTTGTATCAGTTAGGATCTATAATTATTTTATGGCACAGATTTTAGTAATTCTTCGGGGCGCGTCGGCAAGCGGCAAGTCAACGATTGGGGAAAGCCTTAGGGATTTTGACAAGAAAATAGTTTGGCTCAAAACCGATAATATCAAACTATTCTTTTCTAGCTTTGAAGACAGAGCGCTGGATGCCGTTATGGACACGGCCTTAGCGACGCTTAATCATTTATTAGACCAAGGTTATTCGGTTGTCTATGACGGAATTTTCAAGAAACCGGAATATTTTCAAAGAGCAATCGATTTAGCAAAAAGCAAAAACATTCCGGTTGTCGTTTATCAATTAGTTTGTTCACTGGAAACACTTAAAGAAAGGGACAAAAATAAACCCGGTGTAAAAGAGGGCTTAAGAAATGCTTTGGGAGACGAAATAATTGAAAGCTTGTTTAGAAAAGTCGAAGATAATCCAATCGAAGGGGCAATTAAATTAAACACGGAAGAAAAATCAATTGAAGAATGCATAGGAATCATCAGACGAAATTTTGAATAAAATCTTTATTACGCATCAATAGTTAAGGTTGACAGTTCATAAGCTTGGCAGATAAAATACAGACAATGAGCGAAAACATTGTTGATCCACTAGCTACTTCAGAGGCCCCCGCTAGTCAAATTTCTTCACCCGAAACAAAAACGGTTAAAAATGTATATGTTGACTCGGAATTTTCTTCAATGCTTGCGTCTCAAGAGCGGGATGGAAGAGTTCCCGCCGCTTTGTTTACAGATATTGATAATTCATTTTTTAGACAAGACAGAAAAGAAGCATCAAAACAATTATTCGACGATCTGCAGCGAGAAGGTTATCCCGTGGTTGCAGTAACAGGAAGAAGTTTAGATGCAACGGAGCGGCGGATCCAAATAGGTGATTTTCCACAGTTTCCAATTATCGCTGCAGCTGTCGGAACAGAAATTTATGTACTGCATGATAAAAACGGACAGAAAGTTTACGAAAAAGATGAGGTATATGAAAGGATGCTTTCAGAAAAAGGTTATAACCGGCCTGAGCTTGATAAAATAGGACAGCAGATGGCGGAAGATTTAAGCGGCAGAAATCCAGCTTATCCAAATCCGCATCCCGAGTGGCAATTTGATTTTCAAAAACCCCTAGAGGAATTAGCTTACCGGGAGGGAAAAGCGGCAGTGAGAACCCCATTTAAAATAAGTTTTTATGCATTTGCCAATTCAGAAAGTTCGCTTTCGGCATTGAGAGTAGAAGCGGAAAAAAGATTTCCGGGAAAGAAAATCGTGATTTGCGAAGAGTTTGGTTACAATGACAGCATGCAAACAGGCGATACGAATAAAAAATATTGCATAGATATTCTTCCGACTACAAAGGCGGGAGCAGTTGATTATATTAGTGAGGAAACAGGCGTGGTAATAAAGGTTATTGCGGGAGACAGCGGTAATGACTCGGAAATGCTTACCGGTACAGGAGATGTTTCGATTATCGTAGGTGGATCAAGGCCGGAATTAATATCAGTTGTAGACAATGCAGTATCTGAAACAGAAGATGGGAGACATTTTCAGCGCGTAACGGATGCTTCGGGAAAACCAATAAAACTTTATTATCGGGAGCGGGGAACAGGTCTTGGGCCGGAAAGTATAACTAGGGCAATAAGATATCTTAAGCTTGCGCAAAAACTCCACGCAAGAGATTCAAAATAAGTTCAAATAAAAAATTATACTGGGGAGAGTTTGAGGTTGGGATTTTCTTTTGTTCTTGAAATTGCTATCCACAGAATAACCACTCCGGCAACCGTAAAGAAGGCCTGAATTCCTAAAGCCAAATTCCAAGCATGAGTTACAAAAATTGCCGAAAGGACATTGGTTATCAATGTCGCGCTGACCAAAACCGATGCGACCACGGTCACAGGCGCAAACTTTAAAGCTCTATACCAAGTGGTGACGTATCCTAGCAACAGGGCAACTGTTGCTAGCATCCAGAAGAATTGAGTTTGGGATGGCATAAAGCCTTTAACTAATGCTGCAGGTGCCATTATTGCTGCAGCGCCCAGCAAAATCAATGATCCAAAACCCATTCTCGCGGCGGTGACAATATCGGGATCAACAGTCGGGAGAATTTTTTTGGCTAAGACATGTTCAACCGCCCAAAGAATAGTTGCCAGTAAAACAAATAATTCACCCTGGGAAAACTGGAACTTTGCGAAGCCCCCGATAATTAAATTTGCATAAAATAAAAATGCCACGGCAATCATTAAAAGCGGAGACATTTTTTCTTTGAGAAAAGGAATTGCCAAAATCGCTACCCAGATAACCAAAGTTTTATTAATAATAGCGCCGTTAATGGCCGGAATTTGGGAAAGGCCGGTAAAGAAAAGGTAAAAAGGCAATGAGCCGCCGATAATACCTATCAATAATAAATAAATAACTTGTTTCCTGTTCAGCTTTTTAATCTTCTGCCATTTCCATGTGGCAATCAGCGCACCGATTATTAATAGTCCGACAAAAGCATTTTTTTCAGCGGTAAAAACCAGCGGGGGCTTAATAACATCAACGGCGATTTTGTTAACAAAATTGGAAACGCCCGAAATAAGAGCAGTCAAAAACGCAAAATATATTCCTTTTCTAAGAGTTGAAGACATATTTACGCAGGCCAGATCTGGGTATTGGTTTCGGTATCGGTAACGATGATGGCTTTAGTGGGACAGCTTTGGGCGGCCATTAAAATATTTTCCGGCGTGTCGTTTCCCTGCAGTGTAACGGCCTTATTTTCACCGTCTAATTCAAAAGTAGCGGGGGAGACTGCAACGCAGGAAGCAGCTCCGATGCAAAGATTTTTGATGACTTTGATTTTATATTTTCCAACGATTACTTCTACATCTTCTGTCGGTTGCGCGGGTGTTTGATTATCCATATCTAAAATTATCATACAACATTTTTTTAAATGTTTACAAGACCCCAAAATTATCTTCGATATGCTAATATTTAGAGAGAAGCAATGAAAGTAAAAATAAAAGATAAACGCTTAGTTTCAAAAGAAATATTATTAGTTCAATTCGATTTATTGGGCCAGCCGTTTCCGTCCATGTCCGGACAATTTTTTTCACTCACGTTGATAAATCCTCCATATACCGATGAAAGAGGCAACAGCCGCAAATTTGGGTTCACCAATAGTCCAACTGTTCAAGATTCTATTTCAATGATGACAAGAATTGGCGTAAGCGCATTTAAAAAATCTTTGTTGGAATTGCCAATTGGAACAGAGGTAGAAATCGACGGAGTTGATGGGCATAATCATCTGCCGGACGATGTTCAAATACAGTTTGTCTGGATTGCGGATGCGATTGGCATTGCGCCGTTTATGAGCATCGTAAGGGAAATTAAAGCAAAGAATTTGCAGAATAAAGTTACATTAGTTTACATTACGAAAAATCAGGAAGAAGCAGTTTTTACTCAAGAACTTACAGAATACGCAAACGAGAATTCATTGTTCAAATTTATTCCCATAATTTCAGAAGCGAATGTGTTCAATCCTGATTTAATCAAACAATTTCAGGATCTGCGAAATAGCTTGTATGTTATAACCGGAGAGCAAAATTTTGTAATTCCGGCGTTCAAGATTCTCAAAGAAATCCAAATCGAAGCAAAAAACATCGCCATGGAGATTTTCACCGGCTATTAAATCTTCAGTCAAACCTCAGCACCGCTTGACTTTATATATTGCTCCTGAGATTATTAATTCATAATGTTAATTTTGTTTTTGTTAGTTTTATTTGCGTACTACTTGTTGCTACCCTTAATAATTTTAATTTGGTATACCTGGTACGTCAGATCTAAAAAAAAGAGTTACGTACATTCTGCAAGTAAATTTAATCTCCCAAGAGATGAAAATGGAAATATTTTAAAACCTGCTATAGTCGGAGATATCGAAAGAGCAAGGCTTAATTCAGATGATGTAATAGCCACAATTTTTGATCTGGCAATTAAAAAATACTTACGTATGGATGAAAAGGATACGAAAGAAAAAGCATTTGGTGTTTTTGATAAAACAGTTAATCGCCTAATATTAACGCGGTTGAAAAACCCAGATGAACAACTAGATAACTATGAAAAAATCCTAATGGATAGGCTTTTTATAACAGGTGATAGCATAATTATCAATAATTTGTTATGGGATTTTGTTGACACTTTTCATAAAATGGAAAAAAATGTTATCCAAATATTGCTCGAAAGAAAATATTACGCAAGGAATCCATGGAAACAAAAGATTTTATTAATCATTTTGGCAATTGCTTCTTGTGTGTTTACTTATAATTTTTTCTTGACACTTGTAATCTTATTCTTATCAAAAAAGCTACACGGAAGAACTGCTCTTGGAGATAAAATAGCCTTTAATATTGACGAGTTAAAATTATTTATTAAGTCAATAGATGAGAATTACAGTTTGCAGAAAGATAGGTTTAATATTGCTGAACAAATAATTCCATATGCAGTATCACTTGGATTTATTGATAAATACCTGGAGCAACTCAAAATAATTTCTCCTGATTATAACCCTGCCTGGCTTACAGGCAATATCGATGTTTCTTCTCTTTATTACTTTTTAATGGCTTGCATAGACTCCTCTGGAGGTGGTATACGAGGAAACGCGGGAATTTACGCGACTGGAGAGAGCGGCGTTTAACCTAACTTATCCGTGGCTGTAAAGAAATGGGAAGCGTTAAACTAAATTCACTTGACTTTCCTAAATACTACTGAGATTATTAATGCATGGAGAATGAAAAAAAAGAAAATATAGAAGTTAATTCACCCCCTGCTCCGGAAAAAGAAAAACAAGTACCTGCTAAAAAACTAAGATTAAAGTTCACTCTACCATTACTCATAGTAGGTTTGTTGATTTTGTTAATAGGATTATTTATTTTTGTTTTAAATAACAGTAAGAACCCGAATTTAGCTGAAGAAACATCTTTGTCGTCAACTCCCACTCCAACTTCTATCCCAACGTTTACTCCCGCAAATACTTTAACAACCTATAAAAATCCGGCTGGATTTTCAATTGTTTATCCGAAAGAAGATACTAATTATAATGGACCTTGTAACCCTGATAGTTCTCGAAGAAAAAGCACGGATAAGCATACTATATTTGAAGATGGAAAAAGTATTTATATTAGTTTTCCTACAACTTCAGTTGTTAAACTTAAAACAGATCCAATAAAGGGAGTCGTTCCATATATGTGTACCATGCAAAATATTGATATAAATTTACTAGAAGGGGATGGGTGGGTGGAGCTTCCCGGAGCCAGTGTTGTAAAGCCAGATGCAATTAAGTATACATACAGTTATATTAACAGTGATTCTGATTTGATTGCTCTTGCGGAATCTGTATTGGGAAAAAGTTGCTCAATAATTTCGCAAAAGGTTCCTACAGGGCAAGACGGGGTGTTTAAGATAGTGCCTACTGGGGATTATCCAGGTTTCGAAACAGAATTATGTGCAGGCGAATTTAAGAGAGACTTTTTCTATTCAGTAAAAAATAAAGTCGCAGTTGTAGGCAATCTTTTTCAAGAATGCACTAAATCTCAGGTAAAAATTGCCAATGGTTTCGGGAATGGTTGTGGAGCTCAGGTAACTTTTCCGTAAAATTTTGCCGATTTTTAGGTGTATTTTTGGAAGACTTCGGACAAGCTTTAGCGACGCTTGACTTTATATATTGCTCCTGAGATTATTAATGCATGGAAAAAAAGATAGAAATTAAAACTGAACGTGGTTCTTTATCAGCCGCAGAAAAAGAAGAACAGCCGTCTCCCAAAAAACTGAAGTTAAAATTTATTCTCCCATTAATTGCAGTTGTTTTATTAGTATTATTCGTAGGATTATTCATTGTAGTTTCAAATAATAATATGAGCCCGAATTTAGCTGAAGAAACATCTTTGTCGCCAACCCCAGAGGCACAAACGATTACCCCAACCTCAGTCCCATCTCCTACGCCAATTTCAAACTCTAATATGGTTTTCCCTACGCCAGCGCCTCTGAAAGAATACGTGAGCACGGAAGATGGCATAATGTTTTCATATCCAGAGAATTGGAAGTTAACAATGACCAAAACACATCCTGATATTCATCCTAATGATGAATACGAAAATTTTATTCTTTCTCTTAAGCAAAATAATAATCAATCGTTGATGCTAGAAGTAAATTTAACATTTTCTGCATGGGGAGTTGGAGGCGGATGTCCGGGTTTCGATCCTAAAGAGCAAAATATTAAAACCCAAAAGATTAATGTTTTAGGAAAGGATTTATATCTAGTTGACGGAAGCTATGATGGCAAAACAATCTATTCCGAATATGCAATAGGAGACCCTAAACAGTGTCCCAACGTAGCGTTTACAAAAATTGATGGAATACCAGGACTCTTTGCTGCAGATATTGCTTATTTTGATAAACAAAACATAAGAGTTCCACAAGAAAAAAATAATTTTATAAATAGACCAGAGATTTTAACTGCAGAAAAGATCATTCAGTCATTAGCTTTTATTAAATAATTTTCTTCAACGATTTTTCTAGGATCAAATTAACTTTCTATGTGTATTTTTGGAAGAGTTCACTCAAATCTTTTTTAGTCGTTGGTACCTCAACTAATGCCTTTTCAGCGATCTGCGGAATTTGGTCTTCGTATGACGGCCGTTCGACTTGGTAAAAAATACCTAACGGGATTTTCTTTTCTCCCCATTCAAGCGACTTTTCAAAAGCCGCTGTAAGATTAGTCTTGTCATGAGTCTCCGGTAGATAATAGGTATTTTGTTGGTAATAATTATTGTCATATAAATCATTCCAGGTTACGCATGGTTGTAAAACGTCGATTATCGCAATTCCTTTGTGATCGTTGGCTTTGGCAAATAATTCGGCTAACTGGGGGATGTGAGAGGCATATTCGCGTGCCACAAATGTCGCGCCGCTTGCTATTGCCAGTGTCACCGGTGAAATCGGTTCGTCGATATTTCCAAACGGAGTGGATTTTGACTTAAAACCATGGGGTGAGCGGGGAGAAGTTTGGCCGGTTGTTAAGCCATAAATGGCGTTGTCATGTAAGATTATCGTAATGTCATGGTTCCGTCTACAAGTATTAACAAAATGATTTCCGCCTTCGGCCAAAGAATCGCCATCTCCGGTAAAAACAAAGACGTTCAATTTATTATTTGCCATTTTAATGCCGGTGGCTATTGGTAGTGCCCGGCCGTGCAAGCCTTCGACTGACGTAATCTTAACGTAATTTAGCATGTGTCCATGACAGCCGATGCCGGCGGTCAAAACCGTGTTAGTGTCATCCCAGCCTTTGGTAACGCAAGCATTTTTAAATGCCGCCCAAATCGCAATGTCGCCGCAGCCCGGACACCATGTCGGATTGCAGCCGGTCGATAAATCAGCAAGTTGTGTCATGTTATTGCAATACTCCTTTCAATTTTTCACTAATTTCTTCCGGAAAAAACGGTCTGCCGTCATACTTTAAAAAGTTATCGGTAATTTCAATGCCGGTATTTTCTTTAATCAGTCCGCCTAAAGCCGCAGTATAATTACATTCTATATTAATAATATGTTTGGCTTTCCCTAGGATCTCCTTTACTTTTTCAGTCGGGAACGGGCTCATCCAGGTGATATGCAAAAAATTTACATTCGGAAAATCTTTTAAGGCTTGCAAGATACTGCCTTTATTGCTGCCCCAGGAAACAATGGTGACGTCTGCTTCTTCCGGTCCGTAGAATTTTGGTGAAGTATCTTCGTTGGAAGCGCAGGTCAAAAGCTTTCGCATTCTTTTTCGCATTTGATTATTAATATCTTCGATTTCTTCGGAGTCGTGGCCGACAACGGTGTGTTCATAAGAGTTGCCGATAAAAAAGTTTCCCGATCCCGGCACCGAACGAAGAGAAATTCCATTGTCGGACAACTCATATCTTTCAAAATTCTCTTTTTTCTCGGTTGTAAACTTGCCGCGGTCAATTTCGTAATCCGCAAAATTAAAGACCGGCATACTTTGATCGTGTTCGCAAATATTTTTGTCTACCAAAAGAATTACCGGCGTTTGGTATCTATCGGCTAAATTAAACGCCTGCATGGTTAAATGGAAAGCTTCCTCGGGATCTCCGGCTGCCAAAACAATCCTTGGAAAATCTCCCTGATGGGCGTGCAGCACAAAACGCAAATCTCCCTGACCACTCCAGGTTGGCAAGCCTGTGGCGGGGCCGGGGCGCATGCCGTCAATAACAACAATTGGTGTTTCCATCATTGCCGAAAGTCCCAAAGCCTCAACCATTAAACTAAATCCGCCGCCCGATGTTGCAGTCATCGATCTTGCTCCGGCAAAAGAGGCGCCGATTGCCATATTAATAGCGGCAATTTCATCTTCGGGTTGTTTGTAAATAAAACCATATTTTTCCTGATTAGCGGCTAAAACATGCAGAATATTGGTAATCGGGGACATCGGATAAATCGCTACAAATTGTAATCCCGCCGCAATTGCGCCCAAAGCTACCGTGTCGTTGGCATTGGCAACCATTTTTTGCTCAACCGTTTCTTCTTTGGTTAAAACCGTTTTCTTCTTGCTGGCAAAATGTTCCAATGCATAAGCGTAACCCGCGGCCGCGGCAGCGTGATTCATTTTTACAATGTTTTCGCCTTTTCTGCCGAACTCGTCCTTTAATAAATCTTTAAATACTTCTAAATCTCCGTCAAGCATGGCTACGACTGCGCCGACCGCGACGGTGTTACTCATAATTGCCGAACCGCCGGCATCGGTTGCCAGTTTTCCCAAAGGAATCGGCAAGAGATTTGATTTTGGGTTTACTTTGGAAAGATCGTATTTTCGATCGGTATCAAAAAGAATTTCGCATCCATCTTTAAATTCGGAAAGGTGAACGTTTAGCGTATTTTGATCAAGCGCAATCCAAAACTCATTGGTTTTACGGGGAGCCGTTACAGACTCTTTGGAAATAGACACTTGGGTCAAATTATGTCCGCCTTTAATTAAGGAGGGATATTCGGAGTAGGTGTAAACATGTTTACCAAGTCGTGCGGCAATTTTAGCCAGCATAAGTCCCGCGGCTTTAACACCTTGTCCGGCAGCTCCTCCAATGGTTAAACTAAAAATTTCTTGTGCCATCTTCGATCTATTCTATCAGAATTTTTCGCTATAAATGTGTTCTTTCTTACAGTTATGAGAGAGTAAAATATTCGTCGTTTCTTCAACCATCATTTTATTTCCGCAAAGGTATGCCGAACACTCGCTCGCATCGGGGAAATCTTCGGCGACTAAATCGGTAATGTGCCCTGATTTTCCGGTCCAAGTTTCGTCCGGTTTGGAAATTGCCAAACAAAAGTGGAAATTTGGATATTCTTTTTCCAAATTCTCAAAATAATCTTTCCAGAAAACATCAGACGGGAATCTCAGGCCTAAATAAAGCGTAATCGGTGTTTGAATTTTCCGACTTTTAAGGAGATCATCGATAATGCAGCGAAGCGGAGAAACTCCTGAGCCGGTGCCTAAGAATAAAAGGTTTTTAGCACCGTCGTCTCTGTAAGTAAAAATACCAAACGGACCTAAGTAACTGATTTTATCACCGACTTTTAAATTTTCAAAATACTTTGAGCCCGGCCCGCCCGGAGCAGTGTCAATTAAGAGTCCAAAATTTTCCGCTGACTCGTGATCGGCAATCGAATAGCTGTTAATTCTGGTATCGGCAACTTTAACGCTGACATATTGGCCGGGTTTAAACACAATCGGCGGGTCGGTTTTAAATGTAAAATTATGGTATTTTCCGGCTAAGAGTGTGCACTCCAAAGCTTCGGCAACTTTAAATCTGGATACCGGTGCGGCCGGAACAACCGATTTTATCGCCGTAGTTTGCCCAAAAACCACTTTTCCGTCAACCGCCCAGACATCGTTTTGCGTTACGAATAACGGGTTCATTTCGATTTCGGAAACATTTGGCATGGTTTCGATCAGAGCTCCTAACTTTAAGATCGCATCATACAATTTATCCAAAGCAAACGGCGGCTCACCGCGATAACCCTTAAGCACGGTGTAAATTTTAGACTTTTCAACCATCTCCTTGACCGAATTTAGGTCGAGCGGCAAAAGATGTAAATTGTGGTCCATAATCAGTTCTGCCAGTTTTCCGCCCGCACCAAAAAGCAGCACCGGTCCGAAAATCGGATCGCGTTTAATGCCGACAATGACTTCAATTCCGTAAACAATTCCTTTTTGAATTTGCTTGGTAACGTTTGCTTTAACATTGTCGGGTAAATCGGTTATTTTATGATCAAGATTAATAATTGCGGTTGCCAGTTCATCGTCACTGCCGATATTGTTAATAACTCCGCCGACATCGGTTTTATGCAAAAGTCCGGGAGAAGAAAGTTTTAAAACCACCGGCCAGACATTTTCGGCGGCAAATTTTTTCGCTTCATCCAAATTATTCACAATCATTGTCGGCGGGGTAGGAATGCCGCCTAATTTTAAAATGTCATTGGCGCCCATGTTACAAAGAGCGGTTTGGTGTGCGGTTAGCGCTTTGTTAAGAATAGCTGTAATAGCATTTTTATTTTCAGCGGAAATTGTCGGCGCGGTCCCGCTTTGCATCAAATTAATATTTTTCTGTTGCCACTGTTTCCACTGCCACATCATTGCAATCGCAGAGATTGCCCTTTCAGGAAATCTAAATGACGGAATTTTTAATTCATTTAATTTTTGTTCGCCTTCGGCGATAAGTTTGCCGCCGATAAACGAACAAAAGATCGGAATTTGATATTTTTTGCCAAGTTCTCCGATCATCTGTGCAGTTTTTTCAATTTGGGTCATTACCTGGGGTGTTAAAATTACCACTAAAGCGTTGGCGTTGTTGGTATTTAGGATTATTTCGCAAGCGCTGTTAATTCTATCGGCAAGCGCGTCTCCCAAAACATCCACCGGATCTAAAATGCTGGCATAGCGGGGAAGTGCCTCCTGCAGTTTTTTGCGCGTTTCATCGTCAAAATCGGCCAATTGTAAGCCTTCACTTTCTACCGCGTCGGCGCTGATAACTGCCGGCCCGCCGGCATTGGAAACAATTGCCACTTTCGGGCCAAGAGGTGCTTTTTTCCAAGACATCGCGCGGCATAAATCAAAGAAATCTTCTAAACTTTCGCAATGCGTTACTCCAACTTGTTCTAAAGCAGCGCGCAAAACATTGTCTGCTCCGGCGATGGCTCCGGTATGTGATTGCATAGCTTTGGCAGCAGCGGGAGTTTTGCCCGGTTTAATAATAAAAACCGGATTTCTTTTAGTTAGTTCTTTCAAAATTCCCAACAGTTCCTGTCCATTGCAAATAGATTCCAAGTATAAGCCGATCGGAAATTGTTCATTCTCAGGTAAATTTTTGTCCTGCTGCAAAAAGTGGTTCAAAACGTCGTTTTCATTCACAACCGCTTTATTGCCAAGCGTAATAAATTCCCTAAATCCCAAACCCGTCGCATTGCAGTAATCAAAAAGGCTGGCAGCCAAAGCGCCCGATTGAGAAACAAAACGTAAGTTGCCGGTTTGCTTAACGTCTTCGCCGAAAGTAGCGTTAACGGGGCAGGTTTTGCTGACAAATCCCAAACAATTCGGCCCCAAAATATTCAATCCGTATTTTTGGGCAGTCTGGATTAAAGCATCTTCCAAAGCTTTTCCCTCCGGCCCGATTTCTTTGTAGCCTGCGCTATAGACAATGACATTTTTAATTCCTTTTTCGCCGCAGGCAACTAAAATCTCGCTTACTCCGCTTGAGGGAATGGCAATAACTACCAAATCAACAACTTCAGGCAAACTTTTAACGTCGGGAAAGCATTGTAGTTCACTAATTTTTTGTTCATGAGGATTAACGGGGAAAATATGTCCGTTAAAACCGGACTCAACAATATTTCTTAAAACAATAGCCCCAACTTTTTCGGGGGCAGAGGATGCGCCGACAATGGCAATCGATTTTGGCGACAACAACCCTTCCAGATTCTTGGGCATAGACTTAGTTTATCTGAATTTTCTTTTTCTGTCAAAGCATAGTATTGTTTCAAGTTCTTAAAACCTGTATTCTATAAACAGTCATGAAAATAACATCTGTTAAAGCTCAGGAAATTCTGGACAGCCGCGGTAATCCGACAATTGAAGCCGTTACCACTTTGGAAGATGGCGCAATAGGTTGGGCAGCGGTGCCCTCCGGCGCGTCAACCGGCGCGTATGAGGCGGTAGAGTTAAGAGACGGGGATATGTCCAGATTTGCCGGAGCGGGCGTTTTAAAAGCGGTGGAAAATGTCAACACAAAAATTGCTCAAGCGGTTGCCGGCCTGGATGCTTCCGATCAGGCAAAACTTGATCAAACCATGATTGATTTGGATGGTACGGAAAATAAAGCCAATCTTGGCGCCAACGCGATTTTGGCAGTTTCCTTAAGCGCTGCGCGGGCCGAAAGTGTTTCCGAGAAAAAAGAACTTTACGAATATCTCACTAAATTTAATCCGGATTTTAATCAAATCTACACTATGCCGATTCCGGAAATGAATGTCATGAATGGCGGAAAACACGCCAATTGGGCAACTGACATTCAGGAATATATGCTTTTTCCAATCGGTGCCACGTCGATAGCTGAGGCAGTACGCATGAATGCCGAAGTTTACCAAATCCTCAAAAAAATTATCAAAGAAAAAGGTTATAGCATTACCGTCGGAGATGAAGGCGGATTTGCGCCCAATGTTTTGTCCAACGAAGAGCCGTTTCAATTAATGTCCGAGGCAATCGAAAAAGCGGGTTATGCTTTGGGCCGCGATATCAGTTTTGGCATTGATGCCGCCGCTTCCGAGTTTTACCACGAGGGCAAATATAAATTAGCTAAAGAGGGAAGGGAAGTCTCCTCCGACGAACTGGCAGACTTCTTCAAAAAATTAGCAGAAAAATATCCGATTATTTCCATGGAAGATACTTTTGCGGAAGACGACTGGGACGCGTTCCAAAAATTTACTGCTGCAGAGCCGGCTCTTCAAATTGTCGGCGACGATTTATACGTTACAAACGTCAAGCGTTTGCAAAAAGGCATCGACAATAAAACCACCAACGCGATCCTTATAAAACTTAACCAAATAGGAACTTTAACTGAAACCGTCAATGCAGTTCTTTTAGCCAGAAAAAACAACATGCGCTCGGTTGTGTCGCATCGAAGCGGTGAAACGGAAGATACTTTTATTGCGGATTTTGTTGTAGCAATGGGAATTGGGCAGATTAAAACCGGCGCTCCGGCCAGATCAGAAAGAGTAGCAAAGTACAATCGCCTTATGCGAATAGAGCGCATGCTTGGCGGAATATCCTCTTACTTTAAGTTTTAAATAATTTGGGAAACGTGGCGGTCGTAACGACGCATAATCGGTAATTTTTTTGCCATAATAGCGATTACAAAAAGAGTCGCCACACCTCCGGTTACTACCGAAAAAGGCGCTCCCATATATCCGGCCAGCATTCCTGCCTCAAAATCTCCCAGTTGCGGCCCGCCCATAAAAAAGATCATATTCACCGATGTCATGCGGCCCCTGATATAATCCGGAGTTTCCAAATTCCGAATCGTATTTCTTAAAATTGTACTAATGCTGTCTCCGGCTCCAACCACCACTAGCGCCAAGAAAGAAATAATAAACAGTCTGGAAAATCCGAAAACGATTGTACCAAGCGCATAAAATCCGACCGACACCAAAAGAACCATTCCCTGACGTCTAAGATTATGCTGGTGAGCAATAAATAATCCGGCAATTACCGCGCCGATTGCCTGCGCGGAATACAATAATCCCAAACCCGTCGGTCCGACTGCCAGAATGTCTTTGGCATAAATGGGAATTAAAGCGGTAGCGGATGAAAAAAAAGTGCTGAAAAAATCCAGCATCATAGTTGACCAAACCATAGTTTTGGTTTTAACAAAAGCCAAGCCCTCGATAATGGCGGAAAAAGAAATTTTTGAGGGTATTCCCTCCACCTCGCCTTTGTTTTTTATAAAAATAAGACTTACTAAAACAAAAATAAATGATGCGGCATTAAGCGCGTAAATAAGTCCAAGCGAAGTCTTGGCGATTAAAAGTCCGGCAATACTGGGGCCAATAATCAACGCTGTCTGATACATAATGGAATTTAAACTCATGGCACTGCTTAAATGTTTTTTTTCTACCAAAGTGGGAATAAAAGCTTGTCTGGCCGGTCCGTCGAACGAAAGATTGACTGCTGTAAAAACGGTAATTATAAAAATAATTAACACATTTATTGTTTTTGTAAAATCAGTGATCGCCAAAATTAAAGACAGAATTATGTAAACCGCGATTGTAATAAACTGCAGTTTTTTGCGGTTATGAGCATCGGCAACCGCTCCTCCGATTAGTGAGAAAAAAAGAATCGGCACGAATCTAAAAAAACCGATTAGGCCTAAGGCAAAGGCGGAGTGGGTAAGTGTATAAACCTGCCAGTTTAAGGCGACAAACTGCATTTGGGTGCCGACGTTGGAAATAAATTGAGCGCTCCAAAAGAGTTTAAAGTCGCGGGAAGTAAAAGCCGGAAATCTTTCTGTGAGTCTCATGGGAGATTCAATTATAGCAGAAAAACGAGCTTAATTTTCTTTCCTCTTTGTTACAAACTCTCAACAATGTTACAATTTGTAAACCTAAAAAAATATGAGTCAAATTTCATTTCAATTAAGAGCGACATTATCCGGATTTAATGGAACTAGGGGAAGAAAATCTAAGACTCCGGAGGAATTCTTTAACAATTGGTTAGCATTTAAATTAAAAAAGACTAAAGATCGGAATCTCGTCAATGAGGCAATAGCCAATAAGGCGGAGGTAATGCGGATTATCGAAACCTTTTTTCAAAATCGGCAAGAGATTTCCGGTAATTTTCCAATTAGAGTTTTAAAGAAAATAAATAAAACCATACAAAAGTTTATATTAAACGAAAAACAAATTGATCTATCAAATATTACCTTAAGTCCGGATCAGCAGGATTTACTTAAGTTACTTACAATTTCAAAAACTCCAATTTTTCTGACAGGAAAGGCAGGAACAGGCAAATCATTGCTGTTGCAGTACTTTAGACAAAAATCAACAAAAAATATTGTGGTGTGTGCGCCGACAGGCGTAGCAGCGTTAAACATTGGAGGACAAACAATTCACTCTCTCTTTAAAATTCCACCCGAGTTAATTAAAAAAGATAGTCTTAAGGTCGATGCAAAAACTGCCAAACTTTTAAAATATGTAGACGTAGTTATTATTGATGAAATCTCGATGGTAAGACCGGATTTAATGGACGGTATAGATTATATTCTTAGAAAGGCCAGAGAAAGCATGGTTCCCTTTGGAGGCGTACAGCTAATTATGTTTGGCGATTTGTACCAGCTTCCGCCGGTTGTGCAAAAAGATCTAAAGGATTATTTTGCCAAAAATTATGGAGGAAATTTCTTTTTTAATGCTGATGTCTGGAAAAATATAAAGTTTGAAATTCGAGAACTAACAACTGTGTTTCGCCAAAAAGATGAAGATTTTAAAGCAATACTTAATGCCGTTCGGGAGGGAAATATTACCAACGAGCAACTAGAAGTTTTAAACAGACGGGCAGAAGAGGAAATTCCATCTGAAGGAGTAATTATTTTAACAACCATAAATAGTTCAGCTAAAAGAATTAATGAAATAAAACTTAATCTCTTAGAAGATAAAGCGCATGAACATAAAGCAGAAATTACCGGACATCTAGAACCATCAGCTTATCCTACGGAAGAAACACTACTCCTAAAAAAAGGCGCGCAGATCATGCTTCTTCGTAATGATAAAGAAAAACGTTGGGTGAATGGAACGCTTGGGCTTATAGACTCGCTTGATGGTGAGGAGATTACGGTAAATATCGATGGCAAAATTCATGCTGTTCAAAAAGAAACATGGAACAAAATTCAATATGTTTTAAACGAAGAAACAAATACTCTGGACGAAAAAGTTGTCAGTTCTTTTACACAATTTCCCCTTAAACTTGCTTGGGCAATAACTATTCATAAATCACAGGGGCAAACATATAATACGGTTGCAATAGATATGGGTTTTGGAGCGTTTGCGCATGGACAAACTTACGTAGCATTAAGCCGCTGCAAAACCTTAGAGGGAATATATTTAAACAGAAAAATATCCAGAGAAGATATAATCGTAGAATCAAAAATCATCGACTTCATGCAAGGCAAAATTAATTAACCCCGACAATTTCCCTCACCGTTTATAGCAGGTGGAGTTAAATTTAAAAACGAAATCCATCTTTATGTCTTAAACCAAATCTTGTGCGACGCGAGGCACGATTTTGATCCCTTTTTAAGGGTTTCCGTCTCCCAAGAATGTCCTCGGATTTACCGGTATCCCAAAAATATTAATCTGAAAATGTAAATGTGGCCCGGTTGACCACCCTGTACTTCCTTCTTCTCCTATAACTTGTCCTAATACTACTTTTTCTCCGGTATAAACATAGATTTTACTTAAATGTCCGTAAAGAGATGAAATATTATTTCCGTTATCAATCACGATATACTTTCCGTATCCCCAGAA
>Ga0182027_10002644_pt1 | contig 28871 bp, 24 predicted proteins | sample 712E1DmetaG_FD_121300 | JGI IMG/M metagenome (GOLD analysis project Ga0182027, IMG submission 121300) | Permafrost microbial communities from Stordalen Mire, Sweden - 712E1D metaG (Illumina Assembly) | ecosystem: Environmental > Terrestrial > Soil > Wetlands > Permafrost | place: Sweden...
AACACCAAGTTTCCGCCGCTGGCCTTTCTGCGCGAACAAGTCAACATGCTGCTGATCGTCGCTGCCCCGCTCTGGATCGGCGGCCTGGCGTGGCTCGGCTTCGCCCGCAAGGCGCGGCCGTGGCGCTTTGTCGCTCTCACCTATCTGCCATTCCTGGCCATGATGATGGCTATGCACGCCAAGGATTACTACGCTGCGCCCATCTATCCGGCGCTCTTCGCCGCCGGAGCCGTAGCCTTCGGCGGACTCACTCGCCGCAGTTGGCCGCCTATTGTCTACACGGCGATGCTTGGCTATCTGCTCTGCCGCGCCACCGCGCCGATGATGCTGACGATTCTGCCACCGGACAAATACACTGCCTACACAGCACGTTTTGGCGCCAACAAAGTCAAACAGGAAAAGTTTTCCAGTCCTCTGCCGCAGATATTCTCTGACCGCTTCGGCTGGCCGCAGATGGTCGAGGGCTTTGCCGCACGGTACAACGCTCTGCCGCCTGATGTGCGCGCCCGCACCGCCATCTTCTGCGGCAACTACGGCGAAGCCAGCGCCGTGAATGTCCTGGGAGCAAAATACGGCCTGCCCACCGCCATCAGCGGCCATCAGAACTACTTCTACTGGGGCTGGAACGGCTACACCGGCGAATCCGTGCTGACGCTCGGCAATGACGCAGCCGACTACAAAGATAGCTATGCCGAAGTGATCGATCTGGGTCCTTTCGACGCGCCCTGGATCATGGACCACGAGCATCACCACTACTTCTGGCTGCGCCACCGCAAGCGTTCCTACGCCGCTGACTGGCCGGAGTTCAAGTACTGGTACTGATTCAAAATCTCGCCCGGAAGCCTATGATCCCATTGCCCGATGGGGCGATTCTGCAAGCCTCACGTGCAAAACCCCGCGATTTGAAAGAGAATAGAGAATAGAGTCAGATAAATTTTTTGAGAACAACGATTGAGGAACGATTGACACTTACGCAGATTAGAATCCCCCGCTGGACCGCTCCGGAATTTGAGCGGCTGGTCCTCTCAAGCAACCCCAAGGTTGCAATCTTCGATTGCGATGGAACGCTATGGAACGGCGACTCCGGCTTTGGCTTCATGGAGTGGTCGCTCAAAAAGAATATGTTTTCGCGCTCGACCAAAGAACGGCTCGATCTCCGCTACCACGCCTATATGGCCGGCACGGTGAGCGAAGTGGATATGTGCGGCGAGATGGTGCAGATTTATGCCGGCATGAGCGAGGAGGAAGTGCGCGCCGCCGCCGCCCTCTACGTGAGCGAGTTTCTTCCGCCACGCGTCTTTGCCGAAATGGCCGCCCTGGTGGCCGCGCTGAACAAGGCGGGCGTCGAGTTGTGGGCCGTCAGCTCCACCAACAAATGGGTGGTCGCCGAGGGCGCACGCCATTTTGGAATTCCCGAGGAGCGCGTGCTGGCCGCCGAGGTGCGCGTCCCCAACGGCATCCTTACCCGCGAGATTGTGGACGTACCGACCGACGAGTACAAGGCCGCCGCGCTCCAGCGCGTGGGCCTCGACCGCCCCGATGCAGTCTTCGGCAACTCCGTCCACGATCTGGCCATGCTTGAAATTGCGCGCAACCCCTTCCCGATCAATCCGTCTCCGGGATTGTTGGAGGCGGCAGCAAAGAACGGCTGGGGCTACTTCCAGCCTGAGGTAGCCGCTGGCAGCAAGGCAGCCGTACCGGGCGAATCGTCCCTTTCCGGGAGCTAGTTCAATCGAAAGAGCGACAGAAACTTATCCCCTTTATCCAGCTGCGGATGCTCGACTCAAACCCTTCAACCCTATTGATGCATTTACACTAAGGTTGTGGAAGAAGTTCAGCAGAAAACCGATCCCCGGCCTACCGGCCCCGCACTCCGCTTCGTTGCGGCGGGGCTGATTGTGCGCGGCGACGAAGTCCTGATCGGTCAACGCCGCCCCGAACAGCCGATGGCGCTCAAGTGGGAGTTCCCCGGCGGCAAGATCGAGGCTGGCGAAACCCCCGAACAAGCATTGGCCCGCGAGCTGGATGAAGAATTGGGTATCCAGGCGACCATCGGCCCCCCGGTCACGCATATCCGCCACAACTACCGCCATGGCGGCGCCGTCGATTTGCAATTCTTTGCCGTCCATGAGTTCGCCGGCGAAATCGTGGGCCGCATCTATCACCAAGTGCGCTGGGTCCGGTTCGAGGACCTCTCCGGCTACGACTTCCTCGCCGCCGACCGCGGCCTGATCCGCGATCTGGCCGATGGGAAATTGCTGTAAGCGACAACTGACGCCAACCAGAATCAATGTCCCGGAATCATTCCCCACAACATCACCAGCGTCATGCCGATGACGATGATGCTGGTGCCCCAGGCAATCACGTTCCAGAGGTGCGAGTTCTTGTACTCACCCATCAGATCCTTGCGGTTGATGAGCATCAGCATGAGAATGATGACCACCGGCAGCAAGACGCCGTTGAGCACCTGCGAGAGGATGGCCACATTGATCAGTTGCGCATCCGGCAGCAGCAGAACGGTGAGCGCGCCGCCGACGATGAGCGCCGAATAGAGCCAATAGAAAAACGGCGCCTCTTTGAAGCTTTTGTCCACGCCGGACTCGACGCCCAGGCCTTCGCAGACGGTGTAAGCGGTGGAGATGGGCAAGATCGACGCGGCGAAGATCGAGGCGTTAAAAAGGCCGAAGGCGAAGAGAATGAAGGCGTAGTCGCCGGCCAGCGGGCGCATGGCTTCAGCAGCGTCTGCGGCTGTTTGGATGGCGCCCATTCCATGCACGTAGAGCGTGGCTGCGCAGGCCACGATGATGAACCAAGCCACAATGTCCGTGAAGAGGCTGCCGACGATCACGTCGAGCCGCGAGGCGCCGTAGTCCTTGACGCGAATGCCCTTCTCCACGATCGACGATTGCAGATAGAACTGCATCCACGGCGCAATCGTGGTACCCACCACGCCGATGGCCATGTACATATAGGCCTTCTCGCTCCACACCGACTTCTGCGGCAGCCTGACCGTGGCGAGAATCGCATCGTGCCAACTGGGCTGCGAGAGTACCCCGGCAAAGATGTAGGAGATGTAGACCAGGGAAGCGACAATAAATATTTTTTCGGTGCTCTTGTAACTGCCCTTCACGACCATGTACCAAACCAGGGCGGCGCAAAATGGCACACTGATGAACTTGGTGACGTGAAACAGGTGCATCGAACCAGCAATGCCGATGAACTCTGTGACTACGTTGGTGTAATTGACCACCACCAGCAGCACCATCAGCACAAAAGTGAGCCTGAGGCCGAACTCCTCGCGAATCAGGTCGCTCAAGCCCTTGCCGGTGACCACGCCCATGCGGGCGCACATCTCCTGCACCACGATCAGCGCAATGGTGATGGGAATGATGGTCCACAGCAGGGTGTAGCCGTACTGAGCGCCGGCCTGGGAGTAAGTGAGGATGCCGCCGGAGTCGTTATCGACGTTGGCAGTAATAAATCCAGGGCCGAGGACGGCCAAAAACAGCATGATCCGGATTCGCCAACGTTTAGCCATTCTCGCCGATTCCTAAGGAGGGTTCATGTGTTTCCTCACTGACCATAACAGGCCAGACCGGGGGACGCGAAACCGAGCGTCCGAAGCTCCGTCGAGGACCCCAAAAGAGAGGTTGACAGGGTGAATGTATCTTGGTACGTTGGTACCAAGATACCAGGAGGCTCCATGCCACAAGAACAGCAGAATCGCGAACCCGTCGTCGTCGAGCGCGTCCAGACCGGCGTCCGGTTGGAGAAGCGTATGTTGAAAGTGCTCAAGGCAGTTGCAGAACAGAAGGAGATGACCCTTGGCGACTTGTTGGAGGGCATCGTCCTCCATGCCTTCGAAGGCAAGGCGCCGTTCTCCCCACAAACGCTGAAGGAAATTGAGCAGTTCAAGTCTCTTTATGGGATGACGCTGAAAGCCACGGACAGCCACAACCTGAAGGAGCGGAAACGAGGATAAACGGATTCCTCGGGATGCAATTGAGAACCCCAGTGCTGCGATGCCCCAGGCTATCGCCGGATGTTCAATCTGAGGTTCTTCGATTCCCGCCCCAGCAACCAGGACCTGCGCCGGGACACCGACTGCCCCGCGCTGCGTTCAGATGCCAGAAAAGGAAAGGGCACGGCGGAAACCGGGCCCTTTCAAAACCCTACTTGATCCAGAGATTCCTCAGACGGTAACCAGAATCCGTTTCTCTGTCTGCTCACCAGTGGCCTCGTCTGTAGTCAGGCTCAGAAGAGACGCGACCACATCTGCGGCACTATAAGATTTGCAGCCGGGAGCAACGAACTGCGCGACTGTATTCAGATCGTCTCCGATAGTGACCAGAGGCGGCTCCACATAACCGTCCTTGCGCGTCTGCTCATAACCGATGTTGGCCATCAGGGAGTTGCAGAGGCACTTGCGTCCCACTGTCTCCTCGATCTTGCCGCCCTTGGAGAGGTAGTTTGCCACCGGCTCGGCGGCGCAGCGGTAGCCGATGCTGCCATCGGGCGCGGCATATGGCTCGCGCAGATAGCCCAGGTCGCAGACCCTGGTCCGCGCCGCGGTTACCACTGGATCAGAATAGGAGCCCTGGATGAGCGCCACCTTGAATGGGTATCCGGTGGGTGAGGCCAGAGGGTCAGTGAAGACTTCGCCTGTGCCGGCAACTGCCTGGGACAGAAGCTCATTCTTCAGATCGGGGCGCAGACCAGACTCCCGCGTGAAGGCAAATGCGGTACCCACCTGCACACCTGCGGCGCCCTGGTCGAGCGCCTCGCGCACCTTCTTGGGGTTTCCATATCCGCCGGCCAGGTAAAAGGGAACGCCCAGCGCGCGCATACCTGCAAAGTCGACCATGTCGCGTTCGCCATAGACCGGCTCACCGTTGGCGTTCAACTGCAACTTGCCGCGCGGCGGCGCGTTGTGGCCGCCCGCGGTGGGACTCTCGACGACAAAGCCGTCAACGCGCCCGCTGGCCCTGCGCAGCATGGTGGTGGCCAAGGTGTTGGAGCTGACGATAGACAGAAAGCGCGGCCGGTCGAGCACGGGAAGCGGACCCTCGACGTAGTCGAAAGGGTCGAAGCGCATGGCCGTGTCCAGGCCCTGCGCCGCGCCCACCACGCTCAGCTTGTACTCGGCTGGCTGCTGCATCGCGAAGGCGTCCAGAACGCCGGGAATATGCAACGGAATGCCAGCGCCCATCAGCACATAGCCCACGCCGGCCAGCATGGCGCCGTAGATCGAGGAGAGGTGCGGCATCTGCACCTTCTCAAGAAAATTGATGCCCACGGGATTCTTGTGGCCTTCCCGCGCCAGGTAGACTTCGACAAAGTTGCTCACAATGCACAGCTCGACCACATTGCGCAGGTCACGGCGCTGGTGCATGGGCGAGAGTGGAAAGGGCTTTCCAACTGGCTTACCGCCGGAGATGAAGTACAAATCCCAGATGCGTTTCGCCATTTCGGGGAAGGGGAAGGCATCCAGCCCGCGGCGCATATCTCCGCCGGGGTCGCCACTGGCGAGACGGCGGACGAAGAGGGAATCCAGCGCCGTGCCTGAAACCACGCCGAGTTGACCGATTTTGGAGACCGCATTGGCCAAGCGCCAGTTCGATACGCCTACGCCCATGCCGCCCTGGATGATTTTGGGAAACTGCATCATCTATGAATTGTTTCACAGATCGGGGTCGATCTGCGCCTTTTCTCTGAAGCGAATGGAAAGAAAGAACTGAAAGTGAGCAATTTTGCTCTGAATCAACGGCTTATAGTCCGAATTGGGGATCGCGCGGGGACGAAAGAGGGCGTCGCGGCATTCTACCTTCCGTCAGATCGCTCCGCGCCGGACGAGTATGCAGCTCCGGCGCGGGCACTTGATGCTAATTCTAACCGGCTTGATCGTAGGCCTTGGCAACATCGGGCATCATGGCAAAGTAGAAGACAATCAGCAAATTCCAGCCGATGACAGGAACAAGATACAGCATCGTCGCATTCGACAGCATTCGAGCGCCTGAAGCGATAAAATAATCGGCTGACATGGCAAGCGCAAACTTGACGACAATATAACCGGAGTAACACATCATGCCCCAGCGGATAATGAAGTACCACCAGGGATCCTGGTCATACAGCTTCCATCCGGCAAGAGCATAAATCACCGCGAGCAGGAAGAAGATCACCGGAAGCCCTGGAAGCACTCGGTTCAGGCCTGCGCCTGCCACGCCCATCGAAGGCTGAATGAACTTCGGCAGCAGGCCGAAGACCAGGTTCGGACGAGCAATGAGGGCGGTAGACAATTCCGATTCCGGGTCGCTCCACGGCACCAGGGCAAGGGCCAGATAAACGGCAGAATGGAAGAAATTACTCAGGATGAAGAGAGTGAGCAGCCATGGACGCTTGCTCTTCTGTTTGGTTGGCGCGGGCAGGCGCTCAGCGGGAATTTCAAAGGGCGGCGGCGTAATGCCATGCATTCGCGGCTTGGGCATTTTCTGTTCTTCGGGCAATCTTCCTCCTCCTTAATCGGTTTCGCTGGCGACCAAGCGGCATACAGACGGCATTCTCGCGGGGCGGAATTCACGATGCAAAACTGCCTTAGCAGAAGTTTGCGGGAAGTGTAACACGAAGAGTTTGCCGCGGGCTTTAAAGATTTTCGCGCAGGAAGGCAATGACGTGGTCGGCCTGGACGACTCCCACCATGCGGCCTTGGGGATCGACCACGGCGAGGGAGTGGAGGTTGTACTTGTCGAATAGTTCGGCCAGCTCGTTCTGGTGCAGGCCGGAGGGGCAGGAGAGGACGCGAGCTTCCGCCAAGGTGGAAAGGCGCGTCTCGGGCTGGGCCATGACGATCTGGGCCAGCGGAATGGCGCCGTGCAGCACGCGCTTTTCGTCGAGCAGGTAGATTTCAGTGACGCTCTCCGGGTCGCCATCAAAGGCGCGCAGGGCCTCGACGGCATGGTCCACGGTGGCGTTGGTTCCCAGGGACACGAAGTCGGTGGTCATGCAGCCGGCGGCGGAGTTTTCGTCGAACTCGAGCAGCCCCGAGACTTCCTGCCGCTCCTCCGGCTCCATCTCTTCGAGGATGGCGTCGGACTGCTCCTCGGGCAGCTCGGCCAGCAGGTCGGCGGCGGCGCCGGGATCCATTTCTTCGACGATGTCGGCGATCTTCTCTTCGCCCAGCTTTTCGAGCAGCGACTTTTGCAGTCGGGGTTCGACCTCCTCGAGGGTCTCGGCGGCCACGTCTTCGTCAAGCGAGGTAAAGATGACCTCGCGCTGGGCGGGCGCCAGATCTTCGAGAATATCGGCCAGGTCGGAGGGATGCATCTCGGCTAGGCGCTCGTACTCGATGCGCAGCTTGACGCGTCGGGCCGGATCGACCTCAATGACGTCAACAAACTCCCAGGGGATACCGCGTGCTCCGAACTTGCGCGACAGCTTTTCAATCGAGGCGCGCGGCAACAATCCTTTAAAGACGCGCCGAAAGGCGCCCCGCAGCCCCACCTCGACCTCGGCCACACGCAGCAGGTGAGCCGCGCCCTGGCCCATCCACTCCAGATCGACGTCGTTGACGCGGACCACCTTGCGGCCGTGAATGTCGATGATCTGGCGGTCGATCAGGTCCTGCCGCAGGTAGAGATAATTGCCCTGATCCTCCAGCGGAACCATGGCGCCGGCCGAGCGCAGTTCAAGCGTGCCGGCGGGGGTCTCCATCACCTCATGCGAGGGCACAATGCACAAGCCGGCGCGGGTTTTCAGCACCAGGCCGGCCACCTTGCCCGCGTCCGCACCCGTGGCCACCGCAATATCCTTGAGCCGTCCGCGCAGATGTCCCTGGGCATCGGTCACCGGTGTGCCGAGCAGCGCCGTCAGGCTGATCCGTGCTGTAGTGCGGGAACGCATGAGGTGAGTGTATCGCTTCAGAGGCAGCTGGCGCCTGTGGATGCATCCATTTTGTGTACCAGGCCAAATAGACGTCAAAGTACAATGAGGGCCGGAGCCGAGACTTCTCCAGTGAGATCACCAGCTTGACATATTCGCTTGTCAACGCCGAAACTGCCTTCAAGGCTGCTGTTGAGCGCAAGAGGCAAACAGGCCATTCTCGCGCAGGGAGAGGCGGGTTCGAGACCACGTGAGCGGACCGAAAACAGGACGGTGGAACCTCGCGCTTCAATCGACGATGGAGAGTGTCGCCGCAGTGGAGTTGGCGGCGGAAAAGCTGGCCGCAGAGGCTGGCCTGGACGAGGACGAATGTTTCCACGTGACCATGGCGGCGCGCGAGGCCGCCGTGAACGCAGTTCTCCACGGCAACGAGTACGACCCGGCCAAACAGGTCTTCGCCAGCTTTGAAAACACCGGCGCGGCGCTGGTGATTACTATCGCCGACCAGGGCAAGGGACTGGACCCGAATTCCCTTCCCGACCCGCTGGCCCCGGAAAACCTCTTGCGCGGCGCCGGACGCGGCATCTTTCTGATTCGTTCCTTCATGGATGAGGTACACTTTCGTCAACTGCATCCGGGAACCGAGCTGACGCTGGTAAAGTATTTGGCGACGGCTGGCAAAACGGCATAACGCGCTTTCACGTGGCTATAGCGGCGAACTGGGGCCAATCTCCTCTCGCCTCGGCACCGGGCAAGCGGGGACCCCAACGCCCGGAACTACCAAAGTGTGATAATCGTAATACCAACAAGGAGGAATATCCGTGGCACTGACAATTGCTTCCCGTGAAGTGGACGGCGTTGCTGTTCTGGACCTTAGCGGGCGAATCACCTTGGGAGAAGGCAGCGTGCAAGTGCGCGATGCCGTTCGCGGACTCATCAGCAAGGGCAGGAAAAATATCCTGCTGAACATGGGAGACGTAAACTACGTCGATAGCTCCGGTTTAGGCGAGTTGGTGAGCGCCTTTACCTCCGCCAAGAATCAGCAAGCCGAAGTCAAGTTGCTGAGTCTGACAAAGAAGGTTCACGACCTGCTACAGTTGACAAAGCTTTACACGGTCTTCGACATCTACGACGACGAGGCCAGCGCTATCACCTCGTTCAAGTAGACGAGGCTGGGGTTGTGCCCCAGCAATAGTCCATCAAAAAAGGCCATCCCGCGCTGCGGAATGGCCTTTTTTTATCTATTCCGCTTCAGGCCAGCACAAAAGTCGATTCGGGAATACTGACCACCGGTGAGGCAACAGGCATGGCCGACGGGCCGCTAACCGTCGCAGGCTGCTGCGCGTGGGAATGAGAGCTGCAGGTGAGCCGGTGGACAAAGTGGTAGGGTGGCCAGGGACCTGAGAGCTGCATCTGATACTCCCGCATCATGACGCAGGTGGTCGAAAACTTGCTCAGGTAGCGTTCCACGCATTTGCGGTCGATCAGGTGAGCGATGTCCAGCACCATCTTGCCATTGTCGGCCAGTCGGCAGCTCACCTCTTCGGCTAGAGGTATAAAGAGCCGGTGCATCTGGAAGCTGATGGCACGGGCGCGGGTCTGGCGCTCGCGCTGGCGACCAGCGTTTTCGCGCAGGTTGGTGAAATAATCCTTGCTCGCCCCACTCCCTGCCAGATGGTTGTCAACAGGGTGACCGGAACAATCGTCGAGCAGGATTTTCAGATGCATCTCGGTTTTGCCGCGCAGCTTGTCGATGTGGCCGAGGAACTGGCGCTGGTTGGAGCGGATAGACTTGCGCAGGCTTTCGTCGTCGTCGAAGACGGTGCCAAACCGGAAGGGCAGTACCGTGGAGTGCTGAAAACAGTCTGCAATCACCCGGGCGTGATCTACGCCCGACTTTTGGTTGAGGGCTTCAGCAGGGTTATGTTCGCTGACGACTACGGCAAGTTCGCTGGCGGGATAAAGAAATACCTGGTTACCACTCACTCCGAGTACCGATTCCATCGGAATGGGTTTGCGATGACGGGCCAATTCAGGAAATGCTTGTTTTTCACCGATACAGTAGGCATACCATGCCATAAAGAGACACTCCGTCTACGTGCGCCGGGCAGCGCCACTCATTAGTGCAACTGTGTAACCTGGAAACGAATTCATAGCGGCCATGAGGCCGGGCGTATGAGAGCAAACCCGGATGAACTAAGGCAAATACTAGCCCTCCGAAAATACGACTGGCAACACCCGATATCATGGGTAAAGTGAAAAGGTAGCAAGACTTTTCACATCTGTGTTTATATAAGCAACATCTTAGTTGACGGCATCAATATACGTTCATTTCTGAACAGCGGTGCTGATATGGATGCTGAATAGCACGTCCGAAAGGCCGCTTTCCAAAGTCGGGAGCCTTCGGACAAACTAAGCGCCGGTGCGGGAGAGGCTTCTTCGGCCTGCCTCACGGCCGAGCGCCGGCACTATGCGCCACGCGGCTCGATTCGAGTATCCTCAACGACAGGAGATACGCGTGAGACCCGTCCTTGCCCATACTCTGCGCAGTTTGCAACGCAACATTCTGGCCGGCATCATCACCATCGGCCCACTAGCCATTACCTACCTGATCTTCAAGTTTCTCCTCGACGCCCTGGCTAACGCCGGCTTGCCGGTGGTGAAGCTGTTTGCGGCAATTTTCCCTGAGAACTGGCTCAACCAGCCGTGGTTGCAGTCCATTCTGGCTATCATGCTGACCCTGGTGATGCTGTATGTGGTAGGCCGGGTCACCAGCCTGGTTATCGGCCGCCAGGCCTTCGATCTCTTTGAAGCCGTGATGGAGCGGCTGCCGGTTGTCGCCAAAATCTATACGTCAGTGCGCCAACTGGTGGACAGCATGATGGCCAAGAAAGAGTCCAGCCAACGCGTGGTGCTGGTGGACTTTCCCATTGCCGGCCAGAAGTCCATCGGGTTTCTGACGCGCACCATGACCGACGAGGTGACCGGCGAGTTGCTGGCAGCGGTCCTGTTGCCCAACGCCATCAACCCTACCTCGGCCTTTTTGCAGATTCTGCCCATTCAGAGGGTGACGGAGACCGATCTGAGCATGGAGCAGGCGATGAGCATGATTATGACCGGCGGAGCCGTGGGGCCGGAGACCATCCTATTTTCCCGGCCGGCGCTTGCGGCGGACGAAAAGACTACGCCGCCCGCGCCCGCGGCTTGACCTTGGCAAGGGACTTGTTCTTCGCGGCTAGCCAAAGATCGTGATCCATCTGCAACCCGAGCCATAGTTGAGCGGGGCAGCCGAAGTAGGCGCCGAGGCGCATGGCGGTGTCTGCCGTGATGGAGCGCTTGCCGCGGACAAGATCATTCACCCGCGGCGCGGAGACGTGCAGGTCCTTTGCCAGCCGGTAGCTGGAGAGTCCAAGCGGCTCCATGAACTCCGTCTTGAGAATCTCACCGGGATGGATCGAGTAAGCAAACGGGATTTTCTCCATAGTGTTTCCTAGCTGCCCGGTTCATCCACAATCGCTGCATCTCCTGCGTGTTCGCTCTCCGCGGCCACTTTACGCAGGCTAACGTGCTCAAAGCGCGCCCAGATGAGGCCCACCGGCGCGATGCTCAGGAAGGTGACCGCCAGCAGCGTGGCGGCGCAGGCGGTGGCGGGTTCAGCGGCCACGCCGAAGAAACCCGACATTGCGGCGGCCACAGCGCCAATCTGCGTAAACCAGCCCAGCACCGGCAGTTGAAATCCGCTGACCAACATGCTGGAGGCCATCAGCAACATGCATTTGGCCAGCGTGAGCCCCGCAAGTTGCGGGCTGGCAACAAAGGCCGTGGTGATCTCCAGATAGGCCAGCGAGATCAGCGCCCACATGACCAGCGAGAGTGACGCGGCAATGCCAAAATCGGAGAAAGAGCGCAGAGTATCCAGACCGGAACGAAAGGCGCGAATCTTCTCGCCGATCGCGTGTCCCAGGCCTTTGGAAACAATGCTAAAAGCGTCTTGCAGAAACGTCGCCACGACTCCGCCCGCCAAGCGCACGGCAACCAGGAAGAATGCGCCCAGCACGGTGGTGGCCAGCGCACCGTAGCAGATTTTTTTGATGATTTCGGGATGCGGCAGCGTGCCCGCCGGCGCAAGCAGAATGACGGAGCAGAAGATCAGAGCCATAGATCCAGCGTCGAAGAGCCGTTCGACGATGTAAACGGCGATCTGGTTGCTCAGTGGCAGGCCGGTCTTCCTGGCTACCAGGTAGGGCCGCACCGGGTCGGCGATCCGGCCGATGAGCGCGACCCCGGTAAAACCGATGACCTGCGTTCCCAGAAGCGAAAAGAGCGGCACCTTCTTGATGTGGCGCAACAGCAGCGCCCAGCGCGCAGCGCGGAAGGCATAACACACGTAGATGCAGCCAAAGGCAATGCCGATCTTGCGCCAATCAGCCAGCGCCAGTTGGGCGCGGAATTCACCGAAGTCAAAGTGAATTCTGTCGCGTCCCCAAACGAGGAGCGCCGCCAGCGCCACAAATACCACCAAACCCAGGATCAATTGCCTCTTCTTCAAGAGATCTCCGTTCCCGCAGACATAAACACCTTTCTAGTCTAGTTTCTCACTTGTCACTGCGAAGAAATCTTTAGCGGCTGGCATTGCTTTGTGCGGCCGACGCGGCCGCCCGCTTCGCTTCGGCTTCGCGCGCCAGCACGCGACGGTTGAACTCATGAATCACGCGCGCTACGTAGGCTTGCGTCTCGTGGTAGGGCGGAATGCCGTGGTACTTCACCACCGCATCCGGGCCGGCGTTGTAAGCGGCCAGAGCCAGCGCCAGGTTGTCGTGGTAGCGGGTGAGCAGCGCGTCCAGGTAGGTCGAGCCGCCGCGCACATTCTCGTCCGGCTTGAAGCTGTCCTCGACGCCCAGGTTTTTGGCGGTAGAGGGCATCAGTTGCATCAGCCCGCGGGCGCCGGCACGGCTGACGGCGCGAGAGTTGCCGCCACTCTCAGCCTTCACCAGGCTGGCGAGCAGATCAACGTCCAGATTGTGCTCATGGCCGGCTTTGGTAAGCATCTCGCCCAGGTCCGCGGGAGAGAGCTTTGCGGCCACGCCGGCTTTGGGTGAGGCCGCGGGCATACTCTCTTTTGATTCCGGCGAAACGGGTAGATCGGGAATGGTTTCAGCCGCGGCGATCTCTTCCGGGGCAAACTCGATGTAGCTGTCCTCGCCAGCGCTCAGGTAGAGCCGGACGCGGCCCTCCACGGGGGCAAAATGATGGCAGCGAATCTCGAATCCATTGCGCAGGGTGATGCGCTCGGCGGCACGCGCAGAGGGGGCCGAAATAGCGAGAGCCGCAGTCGCCGTTGCCATCATGAATAAAGTTCCGCGCATCGTGAATCGCACTTTCCAGTCCTGCCGGATCAAAGGTCAGCCCTGACGCATTGGGCAACGGCGTCTTCCAGCACGACGGCCACGCCATCCTCGTCGTTGGGAGGAGCCTGCTTCCACCCGCGCATCTTCGCCATGGCAAGCAGCTCGGACGCCGCATTGCCCATCAACACGCCCTGTCCTGCCCACTCCAGCATATCCACATCATTCCAGTTGTCGCCAATCGCCATGGTCTCCCGGCGGTCCACGCCCAGTTTGGCGGCAAGATTTTCAAGCCCCCGGCCCTTGGAAACTCCCGGCGGCAGCAGGTCGAGAATCGTCAGGTCCCGGCTGGCATACTCGGTCTTGATACATTCGCAGGAGCCGGCCCATTCACTGGCCTTGAGCGCCTGCTCAGCCTTGCGCATCTTGCTCACTCCACCCGCCACCATGCCCTGAATGGGATCCTCGCCGTCGTTCAGCGCATCTTCCAGCGGCATGACCACCTCGATGGCGTCGCGATTGGCCGCAACCCACAAGGCAATGCGTCCGTCCGCCTGATCCGGGTCTTCGAGAACCAGTTCACGGCGGTCCGGACGGTCAAACGTGAAAACCAGGACTCCGAACGGACGGAGCAACTTACACAGCCCGCGCGCGACTTGAGCCGGAAGCTGACAGCGGTAAATGGGTTCGCCGCCCAGGGTGCGGATCACTGCTCCATTGGACGTAATGAGGGGCATATCCGCTCGCAGGCCCAGACCTTCAAGCGCCGGCGTCGTAAAAGCTGTTCTCCGGCCGGTGGCGATGGCCACCGTGATACCAGCCTCCTGCGCAACCCTGAGCGCCCGCACCGTTCGCGGGGTGAACACTTTCGCGAAGGTCGGCAACAGGGTGCCGTCCATATCCATTGCCACCAGACGAACCGGAGGGTGCATAGTTCTAGTGTATCGGCCACCTGCGGTGGGGCCAACTAGCCGCGATGGGGTAGGCGCTGGACGTGGAGTGCGCAAATCCATTGATCTCCAATTGTGGAACGGACTTGCAACCATTCGACGAGCTATTCCTTGCCTTCAATCTCCCGCGTACCATCTTCATCGTGAAGCGGCCATGGAACGACAGGAACAATGTGTCCAATGACACGCCCGCTCTCGCAGAGTTCGACCGTCAGCCCTGCCTTGAGCCAGGCAATCAACTGTTGTGTATCGTGCAACTGACTGAGGTTAATCGAAGGCATGACTATACCTTGGCATGAACCTATGTTGGAGTCAAAGTGGGTTTAACCGTAATTCGTGGGCTTAGTTCCATATTGGTGAAAATCCAAGAATGGAGATCAGAAGCAGGATCACCAACTAATTCATTTGGACCATTTTTCGAGCCGCCACCCATACATTACTTTGAGTTCTTCAGTACGATGCCTTGTGACCGCTTCGAGACAGGCAAACTTGACCATCGGAGCAGCACTTCCACCTGCGTAGAGCTCATACTCAGCAGAACAGTTTGCGTCGCGAAACTGGATCCAAAGACGCTGAGCCGCTTTCATCTTTGTGAGTTCCTCACCATCCACCACAGTCAGAACTCGGCGGTAGAACTGATTCAGCGCGGCATCCGACTTTTGATAGGCAGAATAAAAACAAGCGGTTTCTTCGGCTCCAGTTGCAGGTTCCTGGCAAGGCCCATCTTTCGCATTCATGTGCTGCGCAGAGCAGCAACTAACCGCAAAAAGCCAAGCCAAAAAGCACAATAGATATGGTCGACTCACTCTGCCGTGCATTTCCAGCACTCCTTTCGTTCTGTTACTCGTACCTTAGCGCCTCGGCAGGCAAGATGCGGGAGGCAGCGGTTGACGGATAGAGCGTAGCCAGCAGCGAAATTCCTATCGAGACAGCGGCGACGATTAGCCCATCCAGCGGACGTGGCGCGAAGGGCAGTGTGTCAATGGAATAGACATCAGCGGAGAGGTGGATGAAGTGATAATGTCCGCCGGCCCAGGCGGCAATATAGCCGAGCACCAGGCCCACGGCGGTGCCGATGATGCTGATGAGAAAGCCTTGCAGCAGAAAGATGCGGCGGACCTGCGTTGGCTCGACGCCGAAGCTCATCATCACGGCGATGTCGCGCGTCTTCTCCATCACCATCATGGTGAGCGCGATGAGGATATTCAGCGCGGCCACGATGACGATGAGGGCGATGACGATGAAGGTGACCACCTGTTCGAGCTTGAGGGCGCGGAAAAGCTCGTGGTTCTGCTCCATCCAGTTGGTGGTCATGAAGCCCTTGCCTGCGGCCTTCTCGATTGCGCGGCCGATCTGCGGAGCGCGGTCCAGGTCGTCCACCTTGAAGCTGATAACGGAGAGCAGGTCGGGCTCGCTGAAGAGGCGCTGCGCATCGCTGAGGCGCATGAAGGCCACCGAAGCGTCGTACTGGTAAAAGCCGGAGTGGAAGATGCCGGCCACGCGGAAACGCTGGTACCGGGGAGCGAGGCCGAGCGGCGTCAGTTCGCCCTGGGGACTGGTGACGAGGACGCTGTCACCCACCTGCGCTCCGATCTGCTCGGCGATGTCCTTGCCGAGGACCAAGGCCGGATAAGGCGTATTCTCCGGAGTTTGGAGCGAGCCCTGATTTGAATCGGTACTAGGAATCTGGTTTGCGGCCTCCGGGTCAAGGTCTTTTGCCGAGCCGGAGGTGATCGTGTCCAGGATGTTGCTGACCGTCCGCTCCTGGACGGGGACGATGCCCTTGATAAGCGCGAAACCAGCGCGCGGCCCGCGCGAAACCAGCACTTGGCCGTAGATTCCAGGCGCGGCGGCGGTCACGTGGGGAACGCGGCGCATACGTTCCAGCAGCGGCTGCCAATCGCGAATGCCGTCCGACTCGACGCGCATCAAGTCCACCTGGGACGAGGCTCCGAGCAGCCGTACCTGGAGGTCGCGCCTCATGCCGTTGGTGATGGCCAGGGCGATAATGAGCGCAGCTACGCCCGCGGCCACGCCCGCGATGGAGATGGTGGTGACGATGCCCACCACGGCTTGCCGCCGCTTGGCCTTGAGGTACCGCGCTGCTACGTAAAGCTCAAATCTCATTCAACCCGCCTCGTTTGCGCTTCCCTACTTCTCTTCCGCGGCAATCACCGTCTTGGCCACACCCACATTGTCGTGCCGGTCGTAGACGCGAACGGCGACCAGATGTTCGCTCGCCCTGGATTCCGCAGGCACCGGAATGAGAATCTCGTAATGTTCGCGCTTCGAGTCGGAAAGCCTGCCCACCGGCTCAATGTACTGCCATGGCCCCGCATCCAGCGAGTACTCGGCGTGGGCGATGGGTGAGAACGCATCTTCGGCGTCGAAGCTCACACGAAACTGCTTGGCGCAGGGCGAACGCTTGCAATCGGCTTCTGCTGGAACCACCTTGAGCGCGGAGACAACCGGCGGCGTAGTGTCCACCTCAAAGCGCTCACTCACTTTTTCGCCGGTGAGAGCGTCGCCGGGGGTGTGCGAGGGCGCGTCGGAGGCAACGACTTTAATCTGATAGCCGCCATCGGGAATCAGCGCGGCGTCAAAGCTGTAGGCCTTGTCGGCGGGGTTGTCCTTGAGCAGCCGCCAGACGGTTTCGCCGTCACCGCGCAGGTAGAGGGTGAAGGTCAGGTCGTCGCCGTTGTCGTCGTGAGCCGCCCAGCGGACGGTGACGGCGGTACGATCCTTGGCAGCTTGCAAGGGCGAGGCAGAGCCGCTGTCGGAACTCGCTCCCGCAGCCTGGCTGGAAGGAAAGGCAATATTGACTGTCGGCGGCTGGGGAGGATTGCTCTGGGCGCTCCAGCGCGCGCCGGGTACGACGACCACTTCATCGACCACCGGAGCGGCGTTGACGGGCAGGTAGTTGACGCCCACGCTGCCCAGCTTGCCATTCGCACGCAGCACAGCCTTCCATTGAAGGTAGCGGCCAGTGGGTGAAGCCACCGCGCCGTCGTTGAGCGGCTGCCAGTCAGACCAGCCCCAGTCGTCGCGATTCCCGTCGCTCTTTCCACGGGCGGGCTGCTCGACGTTGCCGGTGCGGGTCAGTAGTTCATAGCTGGCCGAACCAGATTCGACTTCAACGCGGCCAAAGCGGGCCAGCGCGCCCGTGTCCAGCACGTCGCTGGCGTATTCGTGCTTGTCGGCACGCCCCAGAACAACCAGCTTGCCGGTATTGCCTGTGCCGATGAAGAGGGCCTCCGGCTGGCCGCTTGCGCTCGGCGACACAGCCAGACTCAGACCCTGCTGCGCCTCCAGGTGGGCGATATCGGCGTAGCTGCCGTCATTGGCGATTCTGAAGATGCGGCCGCGGTTGCCGGTGAGCACCAGCAGGCCGTCTGTCTGCGCGGCCAGTGCGTAAACGATCTCGTCCTTGCCGGCCCACAGCTTGCGCGGGGCCTGGCCTTCAGCCAGTGCGTAAATCTCGCTGCCTTCGGGCACGGAGGCGCTGGTATTGGCCGCTTGCATTGATCCCGGCTGCACGATGGTGATGGTCAGCGAACCGATTCCCTGCACGGGCAGCGGCGGCAGCGGGTTGTGGCTCTTGTCGCCCACGCTGGCCGCGTAGATGGTCCCGTTGGTGGCAACGGCGACCGAGGTGATCTCGCGCCGGGGCGCTTCGAAGAGGACGTAGCCCTTGCCTTGCGGGCTGATGCGGTAGACCAACCCGGAACCGTCCGAGCCAGCGATCAGGTTGCCTTTCGCGTCCCACGCCAGCGAGCGAATGTGTTGCTCATCGCTCTTGAAGAAGACCTCCGGCTTTTGGCCGGGCTTGGCGGGATCAACGCGATAGATCGCTCCCGGCCCGCCGGTGGCGATGTAGAGCTTTCCAGCCGTGTCGAAGGTCATCTCCCAGATGTAGTGCGATTTGGCGTCTGTCTTTTCTGCGGGCTTGCCATCGGCAGTGTTTGCACCGTCGAACAGCGCCGCATTGAAAACCAGTGTGGCGCTGGCATCGTCCTGCTTAGCCGTCGCGTCTGGTTTCAAGCGATAGACCTTGCCGCTGGGCAGCGTGGCCGCGTAGAGCGCGCCATCCGGCCCCAGCCGGACCACTTGCACGCTCAGGTCCCTGGTCTCAAAGAGCGTGAAGGGCTTGCCGTCCGGCCCCACGCGCAACACAGAGGCTGGCGAGGCGGTTCCAAGGTACTCCGTGCCGCTTTTGTCCACGGCCACGGACCAAACGTAGGTCGAGGAAGTTGCCGCCTTTTCGACCAAGCCAGGCCCCTCGCGCAGATTGCCGTCACTTGTGAGAGCTACCCCCTGCGGCGTGCCTTTTTCAAACTCCTCCAGCCGCGACTGGGTCCACAGGTGCGTGCCCTGTGCAAAGGCCAACGGCGAAGCCGCAACGGCCATTAGGGCCGCGGCAAGCGCGGAAAAACGAAACGCAGAGCGGGAGCGGCGCATGGTAAGCGAGGAATAGAACATTCTGGAGTTGAGTTTACTAAAGTTGGGTGAACTGGAGCATAGAACGAGCGGGAGAAACGATTGGATCATGCCTCTTTCCGAAGCAGAAACCGCAACCCGCATCAGTGACGAAATCAGATTCGTGGTATCCCACCCTTTCCGCAGAAACAAGCGGAAAGGATGGGGCACGGATGGCAAGGAATTCTACAAAGTTCCGTCGTTACTGGATGTTTAGCAAGCAGGGACCGGCAAAAGCAAAACCTTAGTGCCGGAAGTGCCTCATCCCGGTGAAGACCATGGCCACGCCTAACTTATCCGCGGCGTCAATAACTTCCTGATCTCGCACCGAGCCGCCGGGCTGTATGACGGCGGTGGCTCCGGCCTGAGCGATCACTTCAAGGCCGTCGGGGAACGGAAAAAATGCGTCGGAGGCAGCGACACAGCCCTTGAGCGGCAACACGGCCTTCATCGCACCGAAGCGGGCGGCGTCCACGCGGCTCATCTGGCCGGCGCCAACGCCGAGGGTCTGGCCATCGCGGGCATAGACGATAGCGTTGGATTTTACGTGCTTGCAGACGCGCCAGGCGAAGAGTAGGCTGCGCAGCTCCTCGGCGGTGGGCGGACGCCATGTGACCACCTTCAGGCCGGGGTCGAGCGCGGTCGCGTTGATGCGGCCGGTGTCAGCGTCCTGTACCAACAATCCTCCTGAAACGTGCTTGACCACGGGCCTCGCCGGGGCGGAGTGGACTTCGATCAGGCGCAGGTTCTTCTTGGCGGCGAAGCGCTCGCGGGCTGCGGGCGAAAAGGCCGGAGCAGCGATGGCCTCGACAAAGAGCTTGGCGATCTCCTGGGCGGCTTCGATCTCCACCTCGCGGTTGATGCCGAGGACGCCGCCGTAAGCCGAGAGCGGATCGCAGGCCAGCGCCTTGAGGTAGGCTTCGAGGATGGTCGAGCCCGTGGCCGCGCCGCAGGGGTTGGTGTGCTTCATGATGATCGCGGCCGGCTCGTCAAACTCCTGCACCAGCTCCCAGCAGGCGTCCAGATCGACGAGGTTGTTGAAGCTCAGTTCCTTGCCCTGCAGTTGGCGCGCTCCGGCGATTCCCAGACCGGAGCCATCCGCATAAAGCGCGGCGCGCTGGTGGGGGTTTTCGCCATAGCGCAAGGACTGCGCCAGCGGAAAATTGATGCGCAGTGTGGTGGGCAGGCTTGCGGTATCCGGCGCGGCGGGCGCATCCGGAGCGGGCGCTTCTTCTGCGCGAACTGCGATCTGATCGAGCGTGTTGGCAATGGCCGTGTCGTATGCCGCGGTCAGCGCGAAAGCCTGACGCGCCAGCCGCCAGCGAGTCGCGCGGCTCAGTGCTCCGTGGGCGCTCTTCAATTCTTCGATGAGCGATGGGTAGTCAGCCACGCGGGTCACAATGGCCACATCTTCAAAATTCTTGGCTGCCGAACGCACCATCGACGGGCCGCCGATATCGATGTTCTCCATGAGATGGCCGAAGGCAACGCCGGGCTGAGCGGCGGTCTTCTCGAAGGCGTAAAGGTTCACCACCACCATGTCGATGGGCTCGATGCCATGCGCGGCGACGGCAGCCTCGTGCTCCTTGTTGCCGCGAATATAGAGCAGGCCGCCATGGACCTTGGGGTGCAGGGTCTTCACGCGGCCGTCCAGCATCTCCGGAAAGCCGGTCAGCTCGCTGATGTCTTTGACGGCCAGGCCAGCCTCGCGCAGGGCCCGTGCCGTTCCGCCGGTGGAAACCAGCTCGACGCCAAAACTTGCCAGGACCTGGGCAAACTCCACTAGGCCGGTCTTGTCGGTCACACTCAGCAACGCCCGCCGAATTGGCTTTTCCGAAATCACCTCTGGCATCACGATCCCGCTCCCTTCGAAGGTCTTCGCACCCAGCGCAATCCCATGCGGCGCCGCCTCGGCGATGACTAACCTCAGAGTACAACGAATCGCGGTGAGCAATCCCAAGGGGTGGTGAATCTCATTCCGGCAAGAAAGGCTCAGGAACAACGATTAGGCAGGCCGGGGCCCCGGCCGCATATGCGCCGCGTTCAGCAACTCTATCGTTGGTGTGGATTGGGTTGCTAACCACTCCGCTGGCGGCGGTTCACCTTCTATGCGCGCTCCTCCGCCCCTGGATGCAGTAAAGTTACTACATGGGAAGCTTTCCCCCTCCTCCTCCCCTTGAACAAGGTCCCGCTCGCGGAAACCTTGGTTCTGACCCGGAGTTTTTGCCTCCGGACGCCGGCTTCAATCCGCCGCCGCCGCAGCCGGTCCGCAAGCCGCGTCCGTCGTGGTCCTATGCACCAGCCACTTATGTGCTGGTAGGCATCAATTGCCTGGTCTTTTTGGCCATGGCGGCGCACCACGTCAGCGCGGCCAGCCCCACCCTCGATCAACTGATGTACTGGGGCGCTGACAACGCCGGAGCCGTACTGCAATATGGACAATGGTGGCGCATCGTCACCGCCATGTTTGTACATGTGGGCATTCTTCATCTGGCCACCAATATGTGGTGCCTGTGGAACCTGGGCTTGCTGGCTGAGCCGCTGCTGGGTTCGGCGGGCGTGCTGGTGGTCTATATTCTCACCGGCGCGGCGGGCAATCTGCTCTCCACCTTCGTCAACTGGTCAAAGTACTTCCCGGATTGGACGGTTACCCACAGCCTGGGCTCGTTTCCGGCTGGCGCGGGAGCATCGGGAGCCGTCTTTGGCATCGCCGGAGCGCTGATCGTCCTGCTCAAGTCGCATTGGTTGCCGGTGCCTCCGCTGGAACTGCGCAAGCTGCGCAGGTCGGTAATCTACTTTGCCGCCATCAATCTGGGGATCGGCTTTACCATCAGCCTCGGCGTCGTGGAGAGGCATACCGGAGTGAGCATCGACAACTCCGCGCACTTGGGTGGCGTTCTCTGCGGCTTGCTCTTCGCCGCCCCGCTGGTTCCCCGGATTGGCGCGCCCCGCGATTTGTTTCTCTTCCGCCGCCGCGTTGCCACCGCCATGATTGTGGGCGTCCTGGTGCTCTTCGGCTTCTACCTGGCCCAGTTGCCGCGCTGAGGAGCTGCCCGCCGTATGCATTCTGTGCAAGAATGGCTTCCGTAAGCAGAACCGCTCCTTCCAACCCCTTGGAGGCAGACCATGGAACGCCGCGTATTTCTCAAGCAGGCCGCCATTACCGCCGCGGCCGTCGCATCCACCAGCCAGATCAGCGCATCTCCCAAAACCCCCACCAGCCCCATCGCCCGCCGCACATTGGGCAAGACCGGCGAGCAGCTCTCCATCATCGGCTTCGGAGGGATTGTAGTAATGAATGAAGACACTGGCGCGGCCTCGAACATCGTGGCCGAGGCCGTGGACCGAGGCATCAACTACTTCGATGTCGCGCCCAGCTACGGCAACGCCCAGGAGCGGCTGGGGCCGGCTCTGGCACCCTATCGCAACAAGTGCTTTCTGGCCTGCAAGACAGACGGCCGCCTGAAGGACGACTCGCGCGCCCAGCTTGAGGAGTCGCTCCGCCTGCTCAAGACCGACCACCTCGACCTCTACCAGTTCCACGCCCTCACCAAGATGGTGGACCTGGACAAGCTCCTCGGCCCCGGCGGCGCCATGGAGACCATGGAAGCCGCGAAGAAGGAAGGCAAGATCCGCTACATCGGATTCTCCGTCCACTCGGCGGAGACCGCGCTGGCCGCCATGGACCGCTACAACTTCGACACCATCCTCTTCCCGGTCAACTGGGTTCTCTTCACCCAGGCCAACTTTGGCCCGCAGATTCTCAAGCGCGCGCAGGAGAAGAAGATGGGCATTCTCGCCCTCAAGGGTATGGCCAAGACCGTGCGGCCCGTCGGCGAGAAGCAGAATCATCCCCAGCCCAAGTGCTGGTATCAACCGGCGGCTTTTCCTGATGAAGCATCTCTTGGCTTGCGCTGGACCCTCGGCCACCCCATCACCGCCGCCATCCCGCCGGGAGATGAACGCTACTTCCGCCTTGCCATGGATGTGGCGCAGAACTTCAAGCCGCTGAACTCGGCCGAGGAGCATACCCTGCTCGCCGGCGCGCACGGCGCCGAACCTATCTTCCACTTGGGCAACGACGTTTAGTGCGGCTTGGCTCTACCGCGTCGCCGTAGCGGCGAACTTCTTCACCATGGCCAGCAGCAGCTTGCGGTCGCTCTCGTTCAGGTTGCTGGAGTAGCGGCGGATCTGGTTGAGAAAACGCAGCTCCTCGTCGGAGAGCTTTTGCAAATTGCCCTGCCGACTCGTCGACTCCTCGGCAAAGAACTGCGTGATGGGTAAATCCAGAGCCGTGGCAATCTTCGACAGTGTATCCAGCGAAGGCACCGTATGGCCGTTCTCAACGCGCGAGAGATAGCAGCGCAATAAGCCCGTCTTCTTCTCGATGTCTCCCTGGGAAAGCCCCTTCTGCAGGCGGAAAGTGCGAATGGTGGTGCCGATTTTCATCATGGGGAACACCCTGTTCCATGGCTACCCGGGTTTACTTCTGCGGTAGCAATCAAAAGATTATTGACACAAGAGTTAACACGGCCCGGATAAAAATGCAAGAGGCTCCTCCGCGCCTGATGAGTAAGGTCATGGGCCCCCGGCCCGCTGTTGCCGAACTCAAGTTCACAGTGACGACACAACGCAAGTTGCCGGAATTTACGTAGAAGCGGGAGTCAGTAAACCTTTACGGCACAAAGAACGTCTGAAGAAGTGTGAGTGTGAAATGGCGGGGAGCATCCATGCGGCGAAAGACCATGCAGTGGGCAGTTGTGGCGGGAATCTTTGTGGCTGGCGGGGTTGCCATTCTGGCACAGGCGCCCGCGGCGCCAACGGCCCAACCCGCCGCGTCCGTTCCAACTAAGCCCGTTTCCGCCGTTAACGTATCCGCCGCGCAGACGCCCGAAGGACAACCGCAAACTCCGGTTCTGGCCGGTGGAAAGCTGCACGGCCAGGTCAAGAGCGGCAACACTCCTCTGCCCGGCGTGACTGTAACCGCCCAAAACACGCTGACCGGCAAGCGCTTCTCCACCACAACCGACATCACCGGCGCCTGGTCTATGGCGATTGCGCAGAATGGCCGCTACGTCATCCGAACCCAGTTCGCTGCCTTCGCGCCCGGCACCAAAGAAGCGGTGCTCAATGCAACCATTCACGATCAGGCAGTGAATTTTAATCTGCTTCTGGCCTCTCGGGCTACGGAACAACAGGACAACGAGTCAGCAAGCCAGCTAGTCAGCAGTTCAGCCATCCGGCAATTGGCCGCCAGGGGAGCGCAAAACCTGAGCCTGATGAGCGCACTGGCCGCGGGCACCGAGATCCAGGTCGGGTCAACTGGCGAGGCGGGCGCCGTGCTTCCCTCGATTGCCGGCAACTCCGACTTTGGGGACGATTCAGTCGCTATCAGCGGCCAGTCGGGAGCAGTGAGTCCGCTGGCCGGTGTGGATATGGACCGCGTCCGTGATGCCGTAGAAACGATGCGCGCACAAGGCGGCTTGCAGGGCGTACAAATTGGACAAGGCGGCGGGAACTTCGGCGGAGGCGGTTTCGGCGGGCCAGGCGGATTTGGCGGAGGCGGGCGCGGCGGTTTCCGCGGCTTCAACCCCGGCCAGCCGCATGGAGCCATCTTCTGGATCGGGAGCAACTCGACGTTGAATGCCGAGCCGTTTTCACTGCACGGCCAACAGCAACAGCAGCCGGCCTCCGGGACCAACCGCTTTGGCCTCACCTTCCTGAGCGCGCCTTATTTGCCGGGGCTGACGAAGCCCAGCGGCAAAGACACCATCTTCCTGACCCTCTCCGGCCAGCGCAGTTCCAATCCGCTGGATGAGTATGCGACTGTACCCACGGATGGAAATCCCCTTTTCGGAACGGTCAATGAGCGGGCGGGAATCATCCCCGGCGTTGCCAATCCGATAACGCCTGTCGCGGTGGCTACCAGCCTGCTCCAATATTTCCCCGCACCCAACCTCGCTGGCTATTCGCAAAATTACCATCTGCTTACCACGGCGCAGTCGAACTCCACGCAGGCTGGCGTGCGCTATATGCGCAGCCTGGGAGCCAACGCCACGCAGCCCGGCGGCGGCCGCGGAGGGTTTGGCGGGGGCGGACGCAGGACGCAGAATCAAGGGCTGCGCCAGAGCATCAACTTCAACTACAACTGGAGCGACTCAGCGTCCGACAACGTAAACGTCTTTCCGCAACTGGGCGGCAAGAGTTCCTCCGGCGCGAACTCCGTGCAGGCCGGCTACACAGTGGGCTACCACAAGCTGACTAACATCTTCAACGTCAACTGGAATCGCAGCACAAGCCAGACAACCAACTTCTTCACCAACAAGACAGACGTGGCGAGCAATCTAGGGATTCTGGGGCCGCCCTCCAGTTCACAACCCGCTCCTCCGCTGAACGCAAGTCCGTTGAACTATGGCCTGCCGAACGTGACGCTCAGCAATTTCACCGGATTGAACGAGCAGCAACCCAGCTTCTCGCTGGCGCAGACGATCTCGCTCTCCGAGACGCTGAGCTGGATTCACGGCAAGCACAACCTGCGCTTCGGCGGCGACTATCGCCGTGTCCACCGCGATCTTCTGGGCGGCTCGAACGCAACCGGAACCTTCTACTTTACCGGCCTCTACACGGAGTCATCGCTGGGTGATTTTCTGCTGGGCGAGCCACAGGAGACCAGCATCGACTCCTCCGCGTCCAAGAGCTACCTGCGCGAAAATGTCTGGGACGCCTACGCGACCGACGACTTGCGCGTGCGGCCCAACCTCACGTTGAACTACGGCCTGCGCTACGAGTTCTTCGCGCCCTACACGGAGAAGTACGGCCATCTGGCTTTTGTGGATACCAATGCGGCCGAGGGCTTTACCCAGCTCGCTGAAGTGCAGCCCGGTTCCCTGCCCTCTTCCAGCGGCAAGCTGCCCTCTTCGCTGGTATTTCCCTTCCGAACGGCCATTGCGCCGCGCGTGGGCCTGGCGCTGCGGTTGCCCCGGCAAACCGTGGTGCGCGCCGGCTTCGGCATCAACTACACCAACAGCCAATACGCTACATTTGCCACCACCATGGCGCATCAGCCGCCCTTTGCCAACGAGCAAACCAACGAAGCGGCGACAGAATGCGCGTCCACGGCGACCGATTGCCTTTCGCTGGCGAACGGATTTCCAGCGCAGGCCACTGTAGGCAACTACGCGCTCGATCCGCACTATCACCTGCCCTATGTGCAGGCGTGGAACCTCGACGTGCAGAAGACGCTGCGCTGGGGAGTGGTGATGAATGTTGGCTACAACGGGTCAAGGGGCAATCATCTGGACGTCACCAGCGCGCCGCGCGCCAGCACAACCAGCCCCCTTACCAACCCCACGGGCCTGGTTTTCAACTACGAGCAGCCGGTGGCCTTTTCCAAATTCAACGCCGGAACGCTACGGCTGAACAAGCGGTTCAGCAAAGGTCTTTCCCTGGGCGCCAACTACCAATACTCGCACTCCATCGACGACGCCGGCTCGGTGGGCGGAACTTCGACGGTGGTCGCTCAGAACTGGCAGGATCTCAAGGCCGATGAAGGTAACTCGAGCTTTGACCAACGCCAAAGGGTCAGCGGAAACTATCTCTACGAGTTACCCTTCGGCAAAGATAAGCGCTGGGTAACCAAGGGAGTTGGCTCGCATATTCTGGAAGGGTTTTCCGTCTCCGGCAGTTTTGCTTTTGCCACGGGGACGCGGCTTACACCCACTTACCAGGCGGGCGTGGCCGACGTGACCAGCGGCACGGCCGGTACCGAGCGGCCCAATCGCGTGCCGGGCGTCTCAGTGACCGCCGGCGCGGGTTCGCTGAAAGAGTGGTTTAACCCCGCGGCATTCACGCAGCCTCCAAACAATTCGACCACGCCGGACTGCCCTAACTGCGGTAATGTTTCGCGCAACTCCATCGCCGGGCCGGGGACCGTCCAGAACAATATGTCTCTCTCCAAGACGATGGATCTGGGCGGCACGCGCAGCACGGAGTTTCGCGCCACGGCCAACAACGTCTTCAACACCGTGCAATACGCCGGGGTTGACACCAACGCGGCTTCGCCAAGCTTTGGACAGGTGATTTCAGCCGCTTCCATGCGGGCATTCCAATTCACGGCGAGATTCAGATTCTAGCAGTGCGGCAAGTCAATGAGTCAGCAAGTTAGCGATGGAAGGAAGTTCATGAAGAGTTGGCGACAAGAGATCGAGGCGGGATTCGCGGCGCTGGTGCTGGTCTTCGCGAGCGCACAGCCAGTCGTGGCGCAGATCTCCGATCAGCCGCAGGGCGGCTTCGTGCTCAAGCTGAACAGCGAGTTGGTGCTGACCAACATTGTGGCGCGCGATGCCAAGACGGGCGAAGTGGTGCGCGGACTCAAGCAGAGCGACTTCCGCATCTACGAAAACGGCAAGCAGCAGCAGGTTTCGACCTTCGACTTCGAGAGCGTGGAGATGGCCGCGCCGCTCAGCGAAGCCACCATCAGCGGATTGGCCGCGGGGACCAGCGGGAGCAAGGCAGCTGTCGCGGTTCGTCCCGAGGATCTGCGCAACCACCGCCTGATCGTGATGTTCTTTGACCTGACTTCGATGCAGCCCGAGGATCTGGACCGCAGCGTGGAGGCGGCACAGGAGTTTCTGCGCAACAAGATGCAACCCGCCGACCTGGTGGCGCTGGTCTCGCTGGGTAACACCTTCAAGGTGGACCAGGATTTTACCGCCGACAAGGAAATGCTGGCGCACAAAGTGGCCGTCTACAACGGCACTGAGGGGCAGGGCTTTGCCGAGGGCGCAACGGCGAACACAAATCAGGTGGAAGACGCCAGCGGCTCCACGCCCGACGAGAGCGAATACAACGACATCAACACCGACCGCGAACTCTTCGCGCTCAGGAGCGTTGCCAAGTCGCTGGAAAAAATTACCGAGAAAAAATCGCTGCTCTATTTTTCCGGCGGCATCTCGCGCGACGGCATTGAGAATCAGGCTTCGTTGCGCGCGGCGGTCAATGCGGCGGTGCGCGCGAACATGGCGATCTACAGCGTGGATACGCGCGGCTTGCAGGCTATTTCTCCGCTGGGCAGCGCCTCCACCGGCAGCCTGCGCGGGACAGGAGCCTTCAACGGCGGCGCGCTGACCAACAACATGAACGCGAACTTCGCCACGCAGGAAGTGATGGCCTCGCTTTCGACCGACACCGGCGGCAAGGCGTTCCTCGATTCCAATGATTTTGCGCCCGCCTTCGCGCAAGTTCAGCGCGACACCTCAGCCTACTACGCGATCGGCTTCCACAGCTCGGACACGGCACGCGACGGCCGCTTCCGCAAGCTGACGATCAAGATCAACCGGCCAGGGACCACGCTCGAATACCGGCCCGGCTACTACGCGCCAGCCGACTTCCAGCACGCCGGCCGCGAAGATCGCGAACGCGAACTCGACGAGCAGTTGGCCAGCGATCTGCCTGCCACTGACATGGCCGTCTATCTTGACGCGCTGTACTTCCGCCTCGACGAAAACAGATTCTATATGCCGGTTTCGCTCATCGTGCCCGGTTCGCAGATTCCTTTTGTGAAGGGCAGTGACAAGGACAAGGCAACGCTGGACATCATCGGCGAAGTGATCGACGAAGCGAAGCGGCCCATCGGCCACGCGCGGGAAACGGTCAAGCTCAATCTCGATCCTGGCTTGCAGGCGCGGCAGAAGAATATTCAGTACACCACCAGCTTCAACCTGCCGCCAGGCAAGTATCGCCTCAAATTCGTGGTGCGCGAAAACCAGACCGGGCAGATGGGCTCGTTCGAAGCCGAAATCACGCTGCCGGAAATGAAGAAGGCGCCACTGAAAATGAGTTCCATCGTTCTGGCGTCGCTCCGCCAACCAAACAAGAAAGCCAGTCCTCTGGTTCGCGACGGCGAGGAGTACGTGCCCAACATCAGCCACGTCTTCCGCCAGGACCAGCACCTTTACCTGCTCTACGAAATCTATTCGCCGGCGCGTGAAAAACTGGCGGCTGACGCGCCCAAAGGGACCAAACCAGGCATCAACCTGCTCAGCAGCCTGGAACTCATCCAGGGGGGCACAAAAGTCTATGAGACGCCGCTGGTGCAGGCACGCGCCATCAACGTGGAGGGTCGCGACGCGGTGGCCGTGGAACTCGATGTGCCGCTCAGCGGACTCAAGCCCGGCCCCTACCTTTGCCAGTTGAATGTCATCGACGATGCCCAGGGCAGCTTCGC
>Ga0182027_10002645_pt1 | contig 28865 bp, 24 predicted proteins | sample 712E1DmetaG_FD_121300 | JGI IMG/M metagenome (GOLD analysis project Ga0182027, IMG submission 121300) | Permafrost microbial communities from Stordalen Mire, Sweden - 712E1D metaG (Illumina Assembly) | ecosystem: Environmental > Terrestrial > Soil > Wetlands > Permafrost | place: Sweden...
GAACTCATGACAACATCGTGGCACACCCGGCTCATCTCGTGCTGCACAGTGGCGCGCTCGGCCCGTCGGAGCCGGCCGGCGAGCCCGAGGGCCGCCATCAGGTCACCCACCGCGTGGAAACATTCAGATACCGCCGACGGCAGTGCTATCCGCGATCCCGGGCGGCCGCGGGCTCTTGCCATGCTCCCAGAACACCTGCCCCCGCTCAGGCCGGCCCAGATGCGGGGCGGATCGGCCGCTTCAATCATCCGTAGCGGTCTCGTCCGCGGATATCACGCCCACCAGACGTACCCGACAGGAACCAGGCCTATCAGTCGCCACACCACCCGGTTCAGGCGTAGCCGGCGGAAATGCCGCCACTGTCCGCCACTGTCCGCCACACCACCCGGTTCAGGCGTAGCCGCGAGAACTCAGGCGGTCCGGCTCCGGGGCCGAGCCGCGGCTGGCACCGCGACCGGCTCGCCGCCGGCCGGGGTAGCTCGCAACCGAACCAGCGTCTCGCGGATCTGGTCGGCGATGCCGGGGGCGTCCAGGCGCAGCAGGCGGCGGAGCTGGTCGACCGAGCCGTGCTCGACGAAGGTCTCGGCCGGGATGCCGACGATCCGGACGGCCACGTTGCGGTAGGCCGGATCCGCCACGCGGGCTTCCTCCAGCACCTCGAGGACGCCGCTGCCGAAGCCGCCCGTGACGACACTCTCCTCGAGAGTCACGACCAGAGTCTTGCCCCGGGCTTGATCGAGAATCAGCTGGCGATCCAGTGGCTTGGCGAAGCGGGCATTGAGCAGCCCGACCGACCAGCCTTCCTTCTCCAGGATGTCGGCGGCCTGGCGGCCACGCTCGACGATCGGACCGAAGCCGACGATCAGGACCTGACGTCCCTCGCGCAGCATCTCGCCGACCCCGACCGGCAGGATCTTCGGTTCGACAACCGGAACTCCGAAACCCGGATCACGCGGGTAGTGCAGCGCAAAGGGGTGATCCTGAGCGAACGCGGTCCTGACCAGCGAACGCAGCTCCTGCTCGTCCTTGGGACTGGCGATGACCATCCCCGGGAGCTGGCGCTGACTCGGGATCGTGAAGATGCCCTGGTGGCTCGTACCGTCCTCGCCGACGAGCCCCGCCCGGTCGACGGCAATCACGACGGGTAGATCGTTCTGGCAGACGTCGTGGACTTCCTGATCGAAGGCCCGCTGCAGGAAGGTGGAGTACAGGGCCACGACCGGCCGCTCGCCGGCCAGGGCCATGCCCGCCGAAAGCGCCACGGCATGCTGCTCCGCAATGCCGACATCGATGAAGCGGTCGGGGAACTCCGCCTCGAAGAGGTGCAAACCCGTGCCGGTAGGCATTCCGGCCGTCACGGCGACGATGCGGCGGTCGACGCGTGCCAGGTCGATCAGCTCCCGGGCGAAGTGATAGGTGTAGTTGGGCGGCCGCGTCGCCGCGCTGGCGCGGGCCGCCTCGGACGGCGTGCCCATGTCGGCCGTACCGGCCGAGGCGTTGCCGTTGCCGCTGACACTGCCGTTGCCGGTGCCGTTGCCCGAGGGTTCGACGGGGGCCTCGTCACTACCGCCCGGCTGCGGCATGGCGCTCTCCTTGCGCGCCAGGGCCGGGCCGCTCAGCGGCGCGTGGGCGGCAACATGGCCATCCGGCGTGACACGCGGCTCGGGCAGGCCCGGCATGGGCGGCAGGGCGGCTCCGTGAAAGCCGATCTGATCGCGCTCGGCCGGGCGGTAGCCGGCGCCCTTGCGAGTCCGGACGTGGACCAGAACGGGACCCGGAACATCGAGAGCGGCGCGGAAGATGTGCTCGAGGCCGCGTCTGTTGTGGCCGGGTATCACGCCCAGGTATGTGATGCCGAGGTCCTCGAAGAGCTGGCCGGGCTGGGCGAAGTTGACGACCATTCGCCGGATGCGCCGCGACAGCGACAGCGCCGGCCGGCCGACCACCGGCAGCGACTCGACGATTCGGTCGTAGGCGGTCTTGCTCTGCTTCCAGGCGCTCGACAGCTTCAGGGTCGAGAAATACTGGCTGAACGCCCCGACCGTGGGGCTGATCGACATGGCGTTGTCATTGAGGACGATCAGCAGCTGGGTCTGACGGTGGCCGATGTCGTTGAGCGCCTCGAGTGAGAGGCCGCTGATCAGCGCCGCGTCGCCGACCACCACGGCAATTCGTTCCATGGAGTGGCGCATGTCGCGGGCCGTGGCCAGACCCTGCGCAATGGACAGGCCGGTGCCGGCGTGGCCGCCATCGAAAACGTCATGCTCCGACTCTGCGCGCCGCGGGAAGCCGCCGATGCCGCCCAGCTGCCGCAGCGTCCCGAAGCGATCGAAGCGCCCCGTCAGCAGCTTGTGGGCATAGGCCTGATGTCCCGTGTCCCAGACGATCCGATCACGCGGCGATTCGAGGACGCGGTGCAGGGCCAGCGTCAGCTCGACCACACCGAGCGAGGAGCCGAGATGGCCGCCCGTCTTGGCCACGGTCGAGATGATGCATTCGCGCATTTCGGCGGCCAGCGAGTTGAGCTGGTCGTCGGTGAGCCCGCGCAGGTCGCTCGGGCCGCGCAGCGTGGGCAGGATTGCCAACTTCGCATGCTCCTGTCGTTTCGCAGAAACGCCGGTTCGCAGAACCGCGTCGTGGTTTGGCGGCTAGTCGTCTGCGCGGCAGTCTACCGCTACTGCGGCCGCGTGCTTCGGATCAGGCCGCCAGCCCCGAAGGCCGGGCCGTGGAACCGCTACTCCGCGTCGCCCTCGTCCGCGGCGCGAATCTCGGCCGCTTCCAGCGCCCCCGATGAACGCTCGAGGAGCTTCTTGACGCGCAGTTCCGCTTCGCCCAACAGGGTCGCGCAGCGCTCGTGAAGCGCTACGCCCCGCTCGTACAGGGCGATCGAGCGCTCCAGTAGAAGCCCGCCCTGCTCGAGTTCGGCGACGGTCCGCTGCAGCTCGACCAGCGCTTCGTCGAACGACAGCGCTGCGAGATCGACCGTGGCCTCCACCACCTGCTGGTCATTCACCGCGCTAATCCTCCCGGCCATCATTCGCACTAGTCGCGGCCTTCGGCGATGCGTTCATCGCCGCGGCCCTTGCTTCGAGCATTCGGTCCAATCTACGCCCGACGAGCATACCAACGCGGACCGACGCGCCGAATGCGAGCCCGACCAGGGCCACGAACACGACCAGAACCGCGAGCGTCTCGATCACGGCCCAGAAGTCCCGGCCGTGTCCTTCTCAACTCGGGCAGTCAGCTCGCCTCGAGCCACCCTGATGGCGAGCAGCCCGCCGGCCGGCGCATCGCTCGGCTCCCTGACCACTCCCCCGTCGACATGGCGGCGCACGATGGCGTAGCCGCGATCCAGCGTTGCCTGCGGGCCCAGTGCCAGCAGACCGGCAGTGCTCCGCTCCAGGGCCACTCGCGCCGCCGCCAGGCGGGCGTCGACTGCCGGGGCTAGCCTGACCGACAGGCCCGTCTCGGCCACCCGCCGTCGTGCCACTTCCTCGCGCAGACATCGAGTGGCGCGATCGAGCAGGTAGCCGGCCCGCTCGCGAGCCTGCGCCAGCTGAGCCGCCGGCCGCAGCCGATCCAGGGCCCGGCTCTCGGCCGCCAGTTCGGACCGCGCGGCGGCGAGCGTTGCGGTGGCGTATGAACCGCCGCGCCGGGCCAGGTCCGCGACTCCGGCTGCAACTTCGACTCGATCGGGCACGACGAGCTCCGCCGCGGCCGAAGGAGTTGGCGCCCGCACGTCCGCCGCAAAGTCGGCCAGGGTGACATCGACCTCGTGCCCGACACCGCACACGACCGGAACCGGATGGGCGACCACCGCCCTGACAACACGCTCATCGTTGAAGGACCACAGATCCTCGAGCGAGCCGCCGCCGCGAGCCAGGATGACGACCGCCGGGGCATCCTCGGGCCGCCCCTCGGCGCGGCACTGCTCGCCCCACCGGGTCAGCCGTTCCAGCGCGGCGACCACGCTGGCCGCCGCTCCTTCGCCCTGGACCTGGCAGGGCGAGAGGATGAGCCGGGCCAGCGGCCAGCGCCGGGCGATGACGTGGCAGATGTCGTGCCAGACGGCGCCGGTAGCGCTCGTGGCCACGCCGATGACCGCCGGCCTGAAGGGCAGCGCCCTCTTCCGGGCGGAATCGAATAGCCCCTCGGCGGCGAGACGGGCCTTGAGCGCTTCGAAGCGCAACGCCAGATCGCCGAATCCGGCCGGCTGTACCGACGAGACGTACAGCTGGTAGACGCCCTGGGCCTCGAATATGTCGACGCGGCCGTGGGCAACGACACGCAAACCCGTGCGTGCCTCAAAGGGCGATGCCAGTCGATCGTCGCGGAAAAAGACGCAGGCCAGCTGGCTGCGCTCGTCCTTGAGGGTGAAGTAGCAGTGGCCGGCCGAGGAGACGGTGACTCGTCCCACCTCGCCCTCCACCCACACGTCCCGCAGACCGCCGTCGGCGCGTACGGCATCTCGAACCGCCCGGGTCACCTCGCTGACGCCGAAGATCCGCAGGGCGAAGCCCGGAGCGGAAGGGGCCGGTGTGGTGGCCGCCACGGGCATCGGAGCGGGCGCAGGGCTTGCGGTCGGGGCGTCGGGCGACGCGCTCGGCGGCGCGGTTCTGTTGCCGGGCGGCGCCACGCCCGGGTCTGGGTCGTCGATCGCATCCCAAGCGGGCAGGGCCCAGTCTGGCGGATCGATTCGGCGGGATTTGGGCGCGTCGGGATCAACGGCGGGCAGATCGCCCCAGAGCGGATCGCTTTGAGGCGGCCCGATGCGACTCACGACGTTCGGACGCAGATCACAGCCGGGTCTGGTATTCCCCGGTTCGCGTATCGACGCGAAGCACGTCGCCCTCGTTCACGAAGATCGGCACCTGGATGGTCAAGCCGGTCTCCAACTTCGCGGGCTTGCGCGCACCCGACTGCGTATCGCCGGCAAACCCGGGTTCGGTCTCGACCACCTTCAGATCGACGGTGACCGGCAGCTCGACGCCGATCGTCTCGCCTTCCCAGGTGGTCCGATCCAGCAGGAGGCCGTCCTTGAGGTAGTTGACGGCGTCATCGAGCTTCTCGCCGGTCAGGCTGAACTGCTCGTAGCTCTCGGTTTCCATAAAGTGGTAGTCGTTGCCGTCCTGGTACATGAACTGGATCTGGCGGTGGTCCAGCACGGCGCGCGAGAACTTCTCACCGGCCTGGAAGGTCCGCTCCACAGTTCCGCCGCGCTTGATGTTGCGCAGCTTGATTCGCACCTGGGCGGAGCCTCGACCGATCTTGATGTGGTGGTAGTCGAGGATCTGCCACAAGTCGCCATCCAGCTCGATGGCCACACCCTTGTGCAGGTCGCTTGTCGAAATCATGGTGGCAGAGGGCTCCTAGGATGTGGGCGGAACGTTGGCGATCGTCCCTGCAGTGGCCCGATTGTAGCCGAGCGAGAGCCCACTCAGAACGGCTAGCTCCGAGCTGGGTCCGGTTCGTGTCGGAGAACGCCTCTAGGGCGCTGCAGGACTTCCTCGCTGGTGTCGCCGCGCCGCCGTGTTGGCTCCCGTGATGTGAAGCGTCTCGGCTCAGCAGGCCGCATTCAGACGCCCACCACGAGGACTTCGCGCGGGAATCCGGTCAGCAGCTCGAGCCTGGCCCGGGCTCGATCGAACAGAACGAGATCCTCGATCCGAACACCTGTCTCGCCGTCGAGATAGATGCCCGGCTCGACACTGAAGACCGTCGGGCTGGGCAGTGGCTCGTCCGTGGCTGCTCGGCTGAGCGTCGGCAGCTCATGCGTGGCGAGGCCTATGCCGTGGCCAGTTCCGTGGCCGAAGTGGTCGCCGTGACCGGCCTGTTCGATGACGCCACGGGCAGCGGCGTCCACTTCGCGGCCGCTCGGCGTTGCTCCACCAGAATCCAGAGCGGCCTGGAGAGTGGCAATCGAAGCCGCCTGGGCCGCCGCCACGATCTCGTAGATCTCCAGGTCGCGCGGGCTGGGCTCGCCGACGAAGAGGGTGCGTGTCATGTCGCTGCGATAGCCGTCCACCTGCGCCCCGAAGTCGAACAGCAGAACTTGACCGACGCGGACTTCGCGGCCAGACGGCGAGCCGTGCGGCAGCGCCGCGTCCGGGCCGACCAGGCAGGCTACCCCAAAGGCCAGGGCATCGGCGCAGCCGGTCCGCATCTCCCACTCCAATGACAGAGCCAACTCTTGCTCCGATTGGCCCGGCTTGATGCGGCGCACCAGCGCAGCCAACGACCGATCCGCGACGGCACAGGCCGACCTGATGCGCTCGATCTCGGCCGGTTCCTTTGTGGCCCGGTCGGCCTCCACCCAGCCTTCGGCCTCGACAAGTTCTACGTCCGGCGCCGCAAGATTGAGTTGCTGCCAGAGCTGGTGGCTGACCAGCGCGGCCTCCACCGCCACCCGCCGTGCCCCCAGGCTGCTGATGAGTTGCGGCCACGCGGCAGCCAGGTCATACGCAACCGGCTCGATTCTGGCGGCCGTGGCCTGGGCCGCGGCCTGAAGCCGATAGCGGCTATCCGCGAGAACGACGACCTCGTCGGCCGAGACGAGGAACCGGCCTGAGTTCCCGGCGACGCGGTCCTCGCCGTCGTCGAGGACGAAGCCCGTCAGGTACCGCATGTGCTCCGGTCTGATGCCGAAGTACACATCCACGCCGTCGGCTGCCAGCCGTGCCCGCAACCGCGCGAGACGCGCCGGTCTGGCGGCGACGTCCGCGGCAGCCCAACGGGCTCGATCGGCGGCGCTGGGTGGCGCAGGGAAGTCGGCGGGATGAGGCAGCGTTCGAACGAGCTTCGTCATTGCGTCATGGTAGCCGCGGCGGGATGCAATTCCACATCGGCTCCGAAGCGTGCGGACCTCGCGCCTTGCCTACTGCGTGTAGCCGTACTTCTTGAGATTTGCGTCCTGTTCGGCCTGTGTCTTGGCGAAGGCATGCGTGTTGCTACCGTCGTTCTTGGCCAGGAAGTACAGATAGCCGTCCGCGGTGTCGGGCGTCATTGCCGCCACGAGCGACGGGCCACTCGGCGAACAGATCGGACTCGGCGGTAGGCCCGCGTGGTGATACGTGTTGTAGGCCGCCAGCGCCCCCGGGAAGACGACCTGGCTGAGCGCTCCACTCGTCTTGATCGGGTTCCAGAACGTGTAGTTCACCCAGCTCTCGATCGGGTTCGCCTGCAGCCAGACTGAGTCGTTGGCGTAGTTCAGCGTCGGATCGGCGTCGAGAAGGCCGGTCGGCCACAGCTTGGAGTTCAGCCGGTTCAGATACACGCCGGCTATCAGAGCCCGATCGCTGTCGACCTTCGCCTCGGTCTCGACCAGCGCGGCCACCTGGACCTTCTGGTAGACCTGATCTGGCGGAAGCTTCAACAGGTCCGACGGGGCGTGACTGGCGAACGCGTCGAGGAGCATCCGCAGCAGTCCCATTGGGGTCGTGTCGGGCGCCACGTTGTAGGTTGCCGGGAAGAGGAAGCCCTCGAGCGAGGCACCCGCGGGCAGCTTGAGCCACGGGTACAGTGACACGAGATCGGCCGGCGGATGAATTGCCAGGTCGTAGAACTGAGCGACGTTCATCGTCAGCGGCGCGGTCGCGTCAACCGGATTGGCCTCCAGGTATTCGAGCTCCGCAACCATCTGCTCGATGCGCAGCCCCTCCCGGAAGGTAAGCCGCACAGTGGGCGGCGCAACCGGAGGCGTGGTCAGGGCGACGATCATCTCGTCCACCGTCATTGACCTGGCGACCACGTGGCGACCGAGCTGGAATTCCTCCGCCACGCCCTTCTCTATGGCCTCGTAGACGAAGGCCCGCTCGTCTTTGATGACCCCCGCCTGAACCAGTTCAGCGCCGATCTCATGGGGCGTCGCGTCGGCGGCGACGATGATGACTACGGCCGTCATGTCGGTGGCATCGATCGGTTCGGTGATGCTCGACCCAAGCGCCCCCCGGACGATGCCCGAGACGAAGGGCAGTTGCAGCGCGGTTGGGTTTTCGGCCGCCCAGTCCACGATGCCGTTGACTACGATCGGCCTGGCCACGAAGTAGAGGCCCGCCACCACGAGTCCGCCGATGACGGTCGCGAACAGGGCGAAGCGCAGGAAACGGCCCCGGCCGCCGGAGCCGCTCTTGCGGTAGTCCCGACTCGTCGACCGCGGCGCTGGCCGGCGCCGAGCCGCGAGCTCCTTCTCGTCGGGCGGGATGTAGTCGTCCCAACCCGCGTCGACGACCACACGACGCGCCTGATCCTGGCCCGCTTCGCCGGTCTGGCCGCGGTCGTCGGCACTGCCCCTGTCGCCCCTGGGCCGGTATCCGCCGCTTGTGGTCATCAGGATCTCCGCTGCGAATCGTCGCTCGTCGTCGCGTCCAGTTCATCTTGCAGGATCAGCGCCGCCGCCTCGCGGTCGATCCTGGCTCGATGGGCGTCGCGTTGAGCGGCGCTCGGCGGACCGCCCGATCTGCCGCGACCGGCCGTCCCGATGCGTCGCTCGGCCCGTTCGCTGGTCAGCCGCTCGTCTCTGAAGCGCACCTCCAGGCCGGTTACGCTCGCCACCGCCTCGGCCCACTCCCTGGTCTTGACAGCCTGCAGGCCTTCTCCTCCGTCCATGTTGAGCGGCAATCCTACGACAAGAACCGCCGCGTCTTGCTCGGCTGCGAGCCTCGACAGGACGCGCGCATCCTCGGCCACGCTCTTGCCACGACTCAGCGTCGCGAACGGCGCGGCGGTTCGCTCCGCCAGATCGCCCACGGCGATGCCGACGCGACGCTCGCCGAGATCGATGCCAATGATGCGCCGCGACTTTCGCTCGGCCGGCTCTGCGGGCACGGTCATCAACTCGGCGCAGGGCTCGGCGACGGGCCCGGCGTCGGGCTCGTGGCGGCGCTGGCCGCGGGGCTCGGCCCAGGGGTAGGCGGCGGAGTGTCGGTCGGCGCCGTGGAGGGCGCCAACGATTCGGCCGGCGGCGACTCGGAGGCCGAGGGCAATGGCGAAACCAGGGTGGCTGCCGAGGAAGTCGCGAACGGATTGCCGCCGGTCTTCTCGGCAGGGCGAGCTGTCGGTCCGGAAGCGGAAGCCCTGAGGCTGCCGCCGGGCGAGGCGCTGGAGCCCGGCTGCGTGGACGGCAGGATCAGCTCGATATCGATGCGGAAGTCTAAGCTGGGCAGACTCGATGCCCAATCGGGCGAGACCGCGATGTCGACCTTCCCAAACTGCGAGAGGTAGGTCGTGGCCTCATCGACCGACATGCCCTTGATCGCGCTACGCAGCGCGTCGACGTCCACGACGGGCACCTGGACGGCGCGGACGATCACGGGCACGACGACCGTAGACCCCTGCGTGACGGGAGCACCGACGCTGGCCGTAACCGAATTGTCCACCAGCAGATAGCCCGACCGAACGGCGGCGGTGACTCGCCGCTTGGCCAGGTCGCTGATATTCGTCGTCTGGGCCAGGGTTGCAGTTCCCGTGCCCTTGCAGTCGAGCTGGAAGGACGGGGCGGCCTGGTCCAGCAGGGTGGCGGGATCCGGGCTGCAGACGGCCGTGCCCATGTGCGCCGATCCGCTGAACAGACTCTGGCCGGACGGCACAGCTTCGGGTGAAGTGAGCGCCGATTGGAATTGCGTGTCCAGCTGCGAGAACAAGTCCGCTTCAGCCTTGTCGATGTCGGACTGGACGACCTGCGGCGTCACCGTGTGCGAGCCACCGGCAGTCGCCGCCTTGTTGGTGACCGGATGACTTCCAACCAGCGACGCGGCCAGGTCGGATGGAACGATGACGATGGTGTTTGCGGCGACGTTTCCGGACAGCCCCTTGTTGACCGCCGTGACTGCGACGCCAGCCGATCCCGGCGTGATCGTGGTGCCCGACACGGTGGCCTTCGGCACCGTAACTGTCGAGGACGTCACGAACGCAACCCCGCCCCCGGTCGACACCCGGGTGCCCGCCAGAATGGGCACGGCCAGGAAAGTGTTCAGGCTGCTGAAGGTGACGCCGCCCGTGGCCGCCGTCTCCACGACGTTCTGACCGGTGGCGTCGTATGTGCCCGAGGCTTCCACGGGAAAGGCCTTGTCCAGGCCGGGCACCGTGCCCGACAGATCGTTTGCTGCGGCGACACTCGGATCGACTTTGACACTCACCGTGATGGGGCCTACGGCCTCCTGGCGCAGAGTCAAGACGATCTTCGCGCTGGGGTAGAAGAAGAACATCGTTGCCGCGAAGGCGACGATCGTGAGCCCGACCAGCCCCACCATCACCGGCCGAGAAAGCCCGAATCGACTCATGAGTCCGTGGCCCGCGGGGGCAACCCCCGCCCCGCGAGCCGAACCTCCTTTGCCCTTGGGGTTCCCTCCGGGTGCCGGAGAGACGGTAGCGGCCAGCTCATCGAGTGCGTCGATGGTCTCGCTCGGCGCCTTGCCCTGCAGACCCGTGGCGAGCGCGGCCTCGGCCTTCTCGTACTCGCCCACGGTCGCGTATACGGGAAGGTCGGCCGACCTGGCCACGGACTGCACCGATTGATCGGCGGCAACTATCGCCAGGCGCTTGTTGCGTTGCTTGGCTTCGCGCGCCAGCAACCGGAAGTTGATCCGCGACGTCGCCACGCGCGAGCCGCCGGACAGCACCAGGGCGATGCGATTGTCCGACGAGTCGCGGATCCGAGCCGCGGCTGAAGTGATCTCGTCATCGACTTCGAGGTAATAGATGGCCATCGGCTACATCTTCATCGCTCGCAGGACGCGCCGCAAAGCGACATCCAGCGGATCTTCATTGGTTTGGAGCTCGATTGCCTGGTAGGCCAGCCCCAGGGGCGTTACGTCCTGCTGGTCCACCAGCAGCTTAGTGCCATCCTTGATGCGATCGACGAGTCCGGGCCCCATGACCACAACCTCAGGTGGACGGCTGAACGGCAGGCGCTTCCAGAACGGCTCGCCCAGCAGTGTCGACTCGATCTCCGGCAGATGCGAACCGCCCCCGCAGAGGTAGACGCGGCCCGGCAGCAGGTCGCCCTCGGCCAGCTCGTCCAGAACCAGCTCGACCCCGGCGGCCCAGATTGCGCTGTCGTCGGCGACGATGCGGGCCACGTCGTCGCGCTGCTCCTTGAGGACGCCTCGAGCGTAGTCGAGCTTGATCTCTTCGGCTCGCGGGAACGGCAGATCCAGCCGATCCGCGATCGACTTCGTGAACGCCCGCCCGCCGAGAGCGAACATCCGAGTGCCTTCGATGCCGCCGTGCCGCACCAGAGCCACGTCCGTGGTGCCGCCGCCGACGTCGATGAAGAGCGCGCCCGACTGCTGGACCTGCTCGCTGGCGAGGACGCGGGCCACGGCATACGGCTCGGCCACGATCTCGAGGAGTTCGAGTTCGAGTTGCTGCGCCACACTCTGCAGGGCACCGAGATGGACCAGCGGGGCAAAGGCGTTGAAGACGCTGATCTTGACGTTGCGGCCCTGGAACCCGACCGGGTTCGTGACCGGGTAGCCATCGATCTGGGCCGCCGTCACCGCCGCGTGAACCAGCCGGACATCGACCTGCGGCAGCCCCGTCTCCCAGGTGATCGCCCGCTCGGCTTCCCGCAGCGCCTCACGCTGAACGCCGTCGATCAGCTTCTGCAACTCGGAGTCTGTGATCGCCGAATCGGCGCGCTTTCGAACCTGGGTATGGGTCGTCGTGAAGCCCTTGACGAGCTCACCGGCGATACCGATCACGACCTGCGTCGGCCGGAACCCGGCCATCTCCTCGGCCTCCTGAAGGGCGACCGAGCAGTTGTCGACGACGGCGTTGATGTCGGTGACCGTGCCGGACTGCATGTGGGCCAGGCCCTGGCGCTTGCGGCCAACACCCCTGACTGTGCCCGTACCGGACTCGTCGATCTCGAAGACGAGCGCCTTGACGAACTCGGTGCCGATGTCCAGCGCGGTACAAGCGGCGAGGCCCGACTGCTCCTCTCCGCCCCAGATCCTGCGCCAGAACGCCACGGCGGCTCCCCTAGCTGCGGGCTACTTTCCTGCAGTCCTAAGTGTATCCGCGATGGCGGCCATGGCCGGGTTGATGCCTTCTCGTCGCGTCCCCATGCCTTGCGCCATCTCGGGGCGGCCGCCTCCGCGGCCCTGCATCGACTTCATGGCGACCTTGACGAGCTCGCCGGCGGAGATGCCACGATCGACGAGATCCGGGCTCACGGTGACGAAGATCTGGGGCGACTCGGCGTCGTACGCGACTGCTATGACACCCGAACTGAGCGCCGCCCGGATCTCCTTCACGAAGCCTTTCCACTGTTCCGCCGATTCGAAGGCGCCCGAGTGGGCGACGAGCCTCAGGCCCGGCGCGACCTCTTCGGCGCGCGCGGCCAGGTCCGAGGCATTCGGCAGGCCGCTGCCACCGGCACGCAGCCGCCGGCGCGTCTCGCGCAGCTCTTCCTGCAGAGCCGCCACGCGCTCGGGAGTGGCGTCGATGGAGGTGGCGCCGACGGCCTCGGCGATCCGATCGAGCAGCACCAGACGCTCGCGCAGAAGCGCGTCCGCTCCGTCGCCGGTGACAGCTTCGACGCGACGGATGCCTGAGCCGATGCTCCGTTCGGCCGTGATGACGAAGCCCCCGATCTGACCCGAGGCGGAGCAGTGAGTGCCGCCGCACAGCTCGAGCGAGTAGCCCTCGACTTGGACGGTGCGGACCCGTTCGCCGTACTTCTCGTCGAAGAAGGCGTCCGCGCCCGCGGCGACGGCTTCGGCCATGGACTGGACCACGGTCGTCACGGGGTGATCCTCACGCACGATGCGCCGGACCTCGTCCTCGATGCCGCGCTTCTCGTCGGGCGTCAGGGCGCGATCGAGCGGGTAGTCGAACCGCAGGTAGTCCGGCGCCACGAGCGAACCGGCCTGATGAGCCTCCGGCCCGACGACGTTGCGCAGGGCTCGATGGAGCAGATGCGTGGCCGTGTGGTTGCGCATCGTCCGCGCCCGCCGCTCGGCGTCGACTCGGGCGGTGACGGTCTCGCCAACCTTGAGCCTGCCGTGGAGCTTGCCGCGATGGACGAACAGCCCCGCGATCGGCTTCTGTGTGTCTTCGACCGCGAACAGGGCGCTGCCGCCGCCGGCTTCGAGCAGCTCGCCGCGGTCGCCGACCTGCCCGCCGCCCTCGCCATAGAAGGGAGTGGCGTCGAGTATCACCTCGGCCTCGCCCTGGCCCGTCAGCTCCGCGAATTCGACGCCGTCGCGCAGGATGGCGACGACCCGAGCCTCCGCCTGCGTGCCGTCATAGCCGAGAAACTTCGTCTCGCCGACGCGTCGCTGGATGGCCTGGTAGAGGTCGCCAAGCTCGGCGTGGCGCGAAAGGTCGGCCTTCGTGCCCTTGCGGCTGCGTTCCTTCTGCTCGGCCATGGCCGCGGCGAAGCCTTCGCGATCGACCCTCACGCCGTACTCGGCCGCCATGTCAACGGTGAGGTCGACGGGGAATCCGTAAGTGTCGTGGAGGCGGAAGGCGACTTCGCCGGGCAGCACCGGCGAGTCGGCGGGCAGGCTGTCGGGGAGCCGACCGATCGTCCGGTCGCCGGTCGCCAGGCTCTTCAGGGCGGTTTCGAGCTGGCCCGTGCCCGCCTCGAGGGTGCGCGCGAAGAGGCCCTCTTCCTGGCGGATCACCTTCAGGATTCTGTCCCGCTGCTCGACCAGATAGGGGTACGCGCCGCTCATGATGTCGATGACGGCGCCGGCGGTCACATCGAGAAAGGGCTCGCGCCGGCCCAGCAGTCGACCGTGACGGACGGCTCGGCGCAGGATCCGCCGCAGGACGTAGCCACGGCCTTCATTGGACGGGGCCACTCCGTCGGCTACCAGGAACGTAACGGCGCGGGAGTGGTCGGCGATGACCTGATAGCTGAAACGCTCGGCCTCGAAGGCCTCCGGGTCGTGGCCCAGCAACTCGCGCATCGCGGCGTGGATGGGCGTGAAGAGGTCCGTGTCGTAGTTGCTCGGCACTTGCTGGATGACGCTCGTGAGCCGATCCAGCCCCATGCCGGTGTCCACGGACTTCATCGGCAGCGGGACTCGCGTGCCATCGGCGCGCTGCTCGAATTCCATGAACACGAGGTTCCAGATCTCGAGCCAGCGCGGGCAGTTCTCCGAGTGGTCCGGAATGCAGTGCGGCCCTTCGCTCAACTCCGCGCCACGATCGAAATGGATCTCGGAGCACGGACCGCACGGACCCGTATCGGCCATGCGCCAGAAGTTGGCGTCGTCGCCTTGCTCGACGTTGCCCCAGCGCGCCATGCGCTCTTCCGGAACGCCGATTTCGTCCCGCCAGATACCGTAGGCCTCGTCGTCGTCCTTGTAGGTGGTGACCCCAAGGCGCTCGCCGGGGATCCCGTAGACCTCGGTCAGCAGTTCCCAGGCCCAGTGGATGGCGTCGCGCTTGAAGTAATCGCCGAAGCTCCAGTTGCCGAGCATCTCGAAGAATGTGTGGTGGCGCGTCGACCGGCCCACTTCTTCGAAGTCGTTGTGTTTGCCGGCGACGCGCAGGCAGCGCTGGTAGTCGGTGGCGCGCCGATAGCTGCGCTTCTCACGCCCCGTCAGGACGTCCTTGAACTGGACCATCCCCGAGTTGGTGAAGAGCAGCGTCTGGTCTCCGCCCGGCACGAGCGAGGCACTGGGCACCTCGGTGTGGCCGCGCTGGGCGAAGAACTCGACGTATCGGCGGCGGACTTCGGCCGCGGGTAGATAGCGAATCGGCAAGTCAGGCATCCCGCTAACGGTACCAAACCGCGCGGCGTAAGCGCAGGCTCCGGCACGGACCTCGCAACGAACTCGGCGCTCTCCCTCTATACCCGACGCCGCCGTTGCCAGAAGTTGGAACCGGCGATCGCGGCGCCGACCAACGCACCCAGGGCGAGGCCGCGCGCGAAGGCCAGCAACCTGGGGTCCGGACTGGCGGAATCGCGACGACTCGGGAGGAAGCGGTCCAGGGCCCAGCGAATCACAGGCGTCGATCCGACGCGTTCGCCGGCCCCAGAATCGAGAGCACCTCAACAAACACGATCCCGGCCCAGGCCACGACCGATGCCGAAATCAGATGGAAGTCGCCGATCCGGATGGGGTCGATGCCCAGCCGGCCGCCGGTGGCATCGCCCGCCCATGCCCCCAGCGCCGCGGCAGCCAGAACAATCAGGATTTCGAGGCCGCCGCGACCGCGCAGATACAGGAACAGAGACGTGTGGAATCCGCCCACGAGCAGCGCGAAGACTGGAGCGGTGCCGATGGTCACGCCCCGAGTATAGGGAAGCCCGTCAGGTCGCGGGCTCGTCCGATGGAACGATCCTGCCCCCGCCCAGGACGACATCGTCGCGATAGAAGACGGCGGCCTGGCCGGGTGCCGCTGCCCAGACGGCCTCGTCGGTCTCGACTTCCCAGCGCCCGGCCCCACTCGGCCGAACCGAGGCGGCCACGACCTGCCCGTGGTGCCGGATCTGGACCTGCGCCCGGAACCCGGCCGGGTCGGCGGGGCGCTCGCCGGCCACGAAGCGGACTTCTTCCACTTCGAACCGTCGCGTGTCCAGGTCCTGGCGCCGGCCCAGCTTGATGACGTTCCTGGCCGGATCGATCTTCCACACGTAGCGCGGCTCTCCGAGCGCGACACCCGTTCCCTGGCGCTGGCCGATGGTGTATCCGGCCGCCCCGAAGTGCTCGCCGACCTGCCGTCCGTCGACGTCGAGCAACGGCCCGGGCTCGGCCGTCCAGCCCGCTCGTTCGCGCAGGACGTCGCGGTAGTTGCCACGCGGCACGAAGCAGATCTCCTGGCTGTCTCGCTTCTCGGCCGTGGCCAGGCCCAGCGCGCGAGCCGCGTCGCGCACCTGGGGCTTGGTCATGTCGCCCAGCGGGAACCTGGTGTGAGCGAGCTCGGTCTGGCCCAGGCCGTACAAGAAGTAGCTCTGGTCCTTGGCCGGATCGCGACCGCGCAGCAGCCTGTATCCCGTGCCGGCGCCGTCGGGTGCGCCGGCTGCGACTCCCTCCGCGGGCGGCAACACCCTCGCGTAGTGGCCGGTGGCCACCGCCTCGCAGTCGTACATGAGTCGTGCCCGACCAAGCAGCGCCCCGAACTTCACCTCCGTGTTGCAGTCGACGCAGGGACTCGGGGTGCGGCCCTCCAGGTAGGCTCGCAGGAACGGCTGCAACACGCCTGCGTCGAACTCACGCTCCAGGTTCAGGACGTAGAACGGGATGTCGAGCTGCGAGGCCACTCGCCGAGCGTCTTCGGCGGCGTCGAGCGAGCAGCAGCTGCGCTTGAACTCGGAGAAGTTGTCGGCCACGTCGCTCAGGCGCATCCACACGCCGATCGCCTGGTTACCATCGGCCTTGATGAGCGCGGCCGCCACCGACGAGTCGACGCCTCCGGACATCGCCACGAGTACTCGGGGCCTGGCCCGAGCGGTTCCGGTCAACGCGCGGGTGCCTCCGCGGCGGCCGATGCCTCCGCGGCCGCCGGCCGCAGCGCCGCGGCCCGCTGAACCTCGAGTCTGGCCGCGGATTCTCGTTGCTGGACCAGCGTTCGGACCACCAGTTCGGCTGCCTCAGCTATCTCCGCGGCCGTCGTGGCGCGGCCCAGTGATAGGCGCAACGCTCCCCGCGCCTCTTCATCCGGATAGCGCATCGCACTCAGGACGTGGCTGACCTCGTTCGACCCGCTTACGCAGGCCGATCCGGTCGAGCAGGCCAGCCCCGCCAGATCGAGCGCCATCGTCACATCGCCGCCGTCCAGACCCGGCGCCACGAACGAGACCAGCCCCGGCAGCCGATCGGTCGGGTGGCCTGTCTCCTGTACCCCGTCAACGGCGCAAACGGCCGCAGCCAGGGACTCCCGCAACTCACGCAGTCGGGGCGCGGTCTGGGCCCGCTCCGCAACCGCGAGCTCCAGCGCAGTGGCCATCCCAATCGCCCCAGCCACGTCCTCGGTCCCGGCCCGACGGTACCGTTCCTGGGCGCCGCCGTGCTGCTGAGCCAGCATGTTCGTGCCGTGGCGAACGTAGAGCGCACCCACGCCCTTGGGCCCCTCGAACTTGTGAGCGGCCACGGTCAGCAGATCCACGTCCAGCGCGTTGACGTCGATCGCCAGATAGGGAGCGGCCTGGACCGCATCGGTGTGCACGAGGATGCCCTTGTAGCGCCGGACCCGGGCCGCGATCTCGGCGACTGGCTGGATCGTGCCGACCTCGTTGTTGGCGAACATGACGCTCACGAGGATCGTCTTGGGCGTGATCGCCGCTTCCACGTCGTCGGGGTCCACCCGCCCATATCGATCGACGGGCACCTCGACGATCTCGAACCCGAACTTCTCGAGGTAGCGGACCGTGTGGCCGACGGAGTGGTGCTCGATGGCCGTGGTGATGATCCGGTGGCCGCGAGCCTTGCTCGCCCAGGCCGCGCCCTTGATGGCTAGGTTGTTGGCCTCGGTGCCGCCGGAGGTGAAGACGATCTCACGCGGGGTCGCACCGAGGGCGCGCGCCACTCTCTCGTGCGCCTCGTCGAGACCGGCACGCGCGCGCCGGCCGTAGGAATGCAGCGATGAGGCGTTGCCGAACTGCTCGGTCAGGTACGGCAGCATCGCCTCGAGGGCTTCGCGCCGCAACGGTGTGGTGGCGGCGTTGTCGAGGTAGATCGGCATCGCCCAGATTGTACGCCGAGCCGCCGTTCGGTCCCGGCGCCGGTCAGGCACCGACCTATTCTTCGCGAATGGCCCGCATGTGGCGGCGATCGACGCGCAGACCGTACAAGATGCCGATGAAAGCGCCCACATACGCCGCGGCGCCCACGCCCCACTCCGTCTGGAACCCGTAGCCGTCTGCCCCTGAGTGGGCCGACATCAAACCGACCGGTCCGATTGCCAGACTCACCGAATGCACGCCCAGCCACGAAGCAACTATCCCGATCCAGCCGAGTACGGCCACGGCCCCGAACATCACCAGCACCCAGCCAAGAAGGCCACACTGGCAGACCTGGATTACCCGCGCCCTCATTTCGCCCTTCCCTCCCCTTGCTGCGGGCTCGCGCACCCGGCTACGAGAGGATAGAACAACCGACGGCCCGCGCAAGACTTATCGCGCGTCCCGCTCCGAGCCGACCCGCTGCTCGAACTCGCGGCCGGCTTGCCGGCGCCGGTCGTGCTGCGAGAGGACCCGCTTGCGCAGCCGGATCGAGCGCGGCGTCACTTCGACCAGCTCATCGGTCCCGATGAACTCGATGGCTGACTCGAGCGTCAGCTCCCGCGGCGGCGTCAGCCGGATGGCCTCGTCGTGGGAATGCGTCCGCATGTTCGTCAGCTTCTTCTCTTTGGTGGCATTGACGTCCATGTCCTCGGAGCGGGAGTTCTCGCCGATGACCATGCCTTCGTAGACGTCCACGCCGCTGCCGATGAGAAGCTCCGACCGCTCCTGCAGGCTGTACAGCGCATAGCCGTTCGAAGTGCCCTGGCGGTCGGCAACCAGCACGCCGGTGGTGCGGTGCGTGACCTCGCCGGCCCACGGGCCGTAGCCCTCGCCGATCTGATGCATCAAGGCGGTGCCACGCGTGTCGGTGAGCAGCTGGCCGCGGAAGCCGATGAGGCCGCGGACCGGAATGACGTACTCCATCCGCACGCGGCCGTCGGCGTCGGTGCTCATCTGCTCCAGGCGACCCTTGCGGTCCGCCAGTGCGGCCTGCACGGGGCCGATGAACTCGGGCGGGATGTCGACCGTGATCCGCTCGTATGGCTCGTGGGTCTCGCCGCCGATCGTCCGCAGGATGACCTCGGGCCGGCTGACCTGGACTTCGTAGCCCTCGCGGCGCATCTGCTCGATCAGAATCGCCAGCTGCAGCTCGCCCCGGCCCAGGACCTCGAAAGTGTCCGCCGACTCGGTCGGCTGGAACTCGATGGAGACGTTGCCCAGCACTTCCTTCTCGAGCCGCGCCCGGATGTGGCGGCTGGTGACGTAGCGTCCCTCACGCCCGGAGAGCGGCGAGGTGTTGGCCCCGAAGGTCATGCTCAGCGTGGGCGCGTCCAGGTCCAGACGCTGCATCGGCCGGGGATCGGCCGGGTCCGTGATCGTGTCGCCGATCGTCACGTCGGGTATGCCGGCCAGGGCCACGATGTCGCCCGGACCCGCCTCGTCGATGTCGACCCGCTCGATGCCGTGAGCGGTCGTGAGGCTGGTCACAGTGCCGGTAAGGGTTACCGTTCGACCAGGCTCGATCGAGCCGTCGGTTGACTCTTCTTCCTCGCGCACGATCACGATCCGCCCGCCCAACTTGATCGTGCCGTTCCAGACCCGACCAACCGCCATCCGGCCGACATAGTCGTTGGCCGAGAGATTTGTTACGAGCAGCTGGAGAGGATGGTCCGGCACGTAGCGCGGCGCCGGAGTGTGCTCTATCAGCAATTCGAAGAGCGGTCGCAGGTCGGTCCCGGGGTTGGCCAGGTCCATCGTGGCCGTCCCGGTCTTGGCGTTCGTATAGACCACCGGGAAGTCGATCTGATGCTCGTCCGCGCCAAGGTCCATGAAGAGTTCGTAGACGTTGTCGAGGACCTCCGGCGCGCGCGCGTCAGAGCGATCGATCTTGTTGATCGCCACGACCACCGGCAGGTGGTGGGACATCGCCTTCTGCAGGACGTAACGAGTCTGGGGCAGCGGTCCCTCGGCGGCGTCGACCAGCAACAGGACCGAGTCGACCATGTTCAGGCTGCGCTCGACTTCGCCTCCGAAATCGGCGTGACCGGGTGTGTCGACGATGTTGAGACGGATGCCGTCGTAGTCGACCGCGGTCTGCTTGGCGAGGATCGTGATCCCCTTCTCGCGCTCGAGGTCGTTGGAATCCATCACCCGATCCACGACGACCTGGTTTGCCCGGAAGGCTCCGGCCTGACGCAGCATCGCGTCGACGAGAGTGGTCTTGCCGTGGTCGACGTGGGCGACGATGGCGACATTGCGGACATCGGCGCGCACCGCAGTCGCAGCATCGACGGAGCGAACCTGACCGGGGTGGTCGAATTCGAAGGGCGTGGTGGAACGAGGTGAGTCACTCATGGGCGCCGGAATTGTCGCACACACGCGGCGGAACGGCCCATTGAACCTCCCGGGCGGGTCCAGGCCCCGGTCGGCAGTACACTCGTCCAATGACAGTCGCAGCCATCGTTCTGGTGCCGGATATGGTCGCCGCTCTCGCCGATGCCGACGGTGAGCCGGTGATCCGCCGGGTGGCCCATGCCGCCTGGTCCGGCGGCGCGCTGCCGATCGTGATCGTCTCCGGTGAAGTGGCCGGGCCCCTCGCCGAGGCCGTGGCGGACCTGCCCGTCACCCTGGCCCGCCCGGAGGCCCACGAGTCTCCCGGCATCGGCTGGTTCGTCAGCGGCCAGAGGGCCGCGGTTGCAGCCGTGGCCGAGACGACGGCGGCCCTGCTGTGGCCGTTTCGCTACGCCTGGGTGGATCCCGAGACCGTGACATCGCTCGTGGAGTCGCACGGGATCGCGCCGGACGCGATCGTCCAGCCGGCATACGCCGGCCGGCCAGGCTTCCCGATCCTGGTTCCCACCGCGCTCGCCGATCGCCTGGCCGCGATTGCAACCCTCCACGGCCCCGACGCAGTGGCGTCGTTGATCGCCGACGGCGTGCCCGCTCGTGTGCTCGAACTGGGCGACCCGGGCATCGTCAACGACGTCGCCATCCCGCGCTCGGAGATGCCGCCATATCAGGGCCCGCCGCAGCCCGTCGCCGGCCCGCCACCGGAGTGGAACTCAGCCCTCGCCGCGGAGGCCCAGCGCTCTGCGGAACCGACGCGCTAGCTGCCTACTTGGTCGGCGAAGCCGACGGCAGTAGCGTGGGCGCCGGGATGTCGGGCGGCGGCGACGCTTGCAGACCGACATCGCTGAACGTGTATGTCGCCTTGATGTCGAGAAGCTTGGTGCCGTTCGTGGCCGAGTTGGTCGCCGAGAACGTAGCCGACACCGGCGTCCCATCGGCGTTCACATACAGATCCAGGAGCAGCACGTCGGGCTTGATCGTCAGGCCTGAGAGATCCACCATGGCGATCCGACTGACGTCGGGCCGCCACCAGTCCGTCGACTGAAGGTGGTTCACGAGGTGTCCGTTCAGCGTTTCCCGCCCGACCAGCTGAAGTTCCTGAGTGGATTCGATGCCGAACAGCGGGCAGATGACCAGGTAAGTGGGCATCGCGGCTCCCGTGGACCAGCGCCCGCCCGGCAGGATCTTGTAGTCGACGCGACCGTTGATGAAGCGCATGGCCGTGGTGACCCCGGCGGTCTCGATGATTCCCCACTCGTCTCCATTGGCGACCTGGCCGTCGAACTTGACGACCGTCGACAGAGTCGAACCGAGGGTGTTCTGCTGAACGCGGCTCTCGATCGCTATGTGCGCGCTCAGCCCCAGATCCTGCAGGTGGCCGAGTGTCAGAGCGATGGTGGGCGGCAACGTGGGAGTCGGTGTGGGGGCGGGAGTGACCGGAATGACGTAATTGGGCCGAGCCGTAGCGGAGCTGCCACTGCCAAACGCGTACAGAGTCCCGAGAACGACAGCGCTGATGATCAACGCTGCCCCGCCTGCCAGCAGCAAGGTTGAGTTGGCACGTCTGGGAGGCACGAACGGAGCCTGTTCCGGAGCGGGCGGCACGAACTGCGAACCCGCATACCGTTCCATGAACAGTCCCTCGGGAGCCCTGGGTTGGGCCACGGGCGGACTGTATGGCGTCCCACACTTCGTGCACGGGCCAACTTCGGCGTCGAAGACCTCGTGACACCGAATGCAGCGAACCATGTGTTCAGGCATCCACACCTCCGCCGTCGTTCTACCTGCAGGCAACCCGCTTGTAGCCGACCTCGACGTCCTGGGTTCGTCAGTCCAAAAGTCCGAGGCCTCTAGGACTGGCCGGCCTTGCCGCTACCGGGCTCCAGGCCCACGAACCGGAGACCCAGCTCAGAGTACTGCTCCGGCTCCGGCTCAGAAGGAGCCCCCAGCATCAGGTCGGTCCCGGACTGCGTCTTGGGGAAAGCCATGACCTCGCGGATGTTGGTCTGATGCGAGAACAGGGCGGCCCAGCGGTCGATGCCCATGGCGATGCCACCGTGCGGCGGAGCGCCGAAGTCGAAGGCCTCGAGGATGCCGCCGAACAGCTCGTGCATCTGCTCGAGCGAGTAGCCCTGCAGCGCGAAGCTACGCTCCAGCAGCTCCCGCCTGTGGATCCGGACGGATCCGCCGCCGAGCTCCCAGCCATTGAGCGCGATGTCGTACTGCATCGCCCGAGCCTTGCCGGCCGGGTCCTGACGCGTTGGCCGATACGGATCGCCCGAGGCCGTCACCAGGAGCTTCTCGTCCTCCGGCACGACGCCGCTGAATGGGTTGTGCGTGGCGTCCCAACGGCCCCGGTCCGAGTCCCATTTGTACATCGGGAAGTGGTAGACCCAGCAATAGGCCAACACATTGAGGTCGGCCAGGCCGAGACGCAGACCGAGTTCTTGCCTCAGCCGGCCCAGGACGTCCGCGACCAGGTCCGCTTCGGCGTCCGCGACGATCAGGACCAGATCGCCCGACTTGGCGGCCGCTGCTTTCACAATTGCCGCGATCCGCTCATCACCGAGGAACTTGGCGATCGGCGAATGGCCCGTGCCGTCCGGGTTGACGGAGACGTGGGCCAGGCCCTTGGCGCCGTAGCGGCGGGCGAACGCGACCAGCTCGTCGATCTGCGAACGGCTGGCGTCGCCCATGCCGGGCGCGGCGATGGCCTTGATGCGCCCACGCGCGGCGATGGTCTCGTCGAAGACGCGGAAGCCCGTGCTGTCGGGGTCCGCACCCGGCCCCGCCAGGGCCGCCGCCAAATCCACCAATTCCATCCCGAAACGCAGATCGGGCTTGTCCGAGCCGTAGCGCTCGATCGCGTCGTGGTAGTCGATTCGCGGGAACGGCAGCTGAGCGATCGGCCGGTCGGGCACCACCGCGCGGCTGACCTCGACGATCATCGCCTCGACGAAGTCCATGACCCGCTGTTCCGTCACGAAGCTCATCTCCAGGTCGAGCTGGGTGAACTCGGGCTGGCGGTCGCCGCGCAGGTCCTCGTCTCGGAAGCAGCGCGCGATCTGGAAGTAGCGGTCCATGCCCGCGACCATGAGCAGCTGCTTCAGCTGCTGAGGGCTCTGCGGCAGGGCGTAGACCGAGCCCGGTTGGAGGCGGCTCGGGACGATGAAGTCGCGGGCGCCCTCGGGCGTGGACTTGAGCAGGATCGGCGTCTCGATCTCCACGAACCCGGCCCGATGATGAGTTTCCCGGATGGCCCGCACCAGCTCGGAGCGCAGCAGCAGCCGATCGAGCAGGGGCTTGCGCCGGATGTCGAGGTAGCGGTAGCGCAGCCGGAGGCTCTCGTCCACGGGCGCATCCGGCTCGTTGATGTAGAAGGGCGGCGTCTGCGACTCGCTCAGGATCTCGACCGACCGAGCCTGGACTTCGATGTCACCCGTGGCCAGCTTCGAGTTCTCGGTGCCGGCCAGGCGGCGGGCGACCGTGCCACGGACCTCCAGCACGAACTCGATTCGGACACCGTTGGCCACCTCGCTCGCCTCGGGCGCTTCGGACTCGTTGATGACGATCTGGGTCAGCCCGTAGCGGTCGCGCAGGTCGATGAAAATGAGGCCGCCGTAGTCGCGCCGGCGATGCACCCAGCCGGCGATCCGGACCTCCCGCCCGGCGTCCGCGGCGCGCAATTCGCCGCAGGTGGCGTCGCGATACGGCGTTACGGGGCCGAAGGCCGCTTCGGGCGAGGTTGACGCTGGGCTGGGCTCACTCATGTCGCGCATCGTAGCGGAATGCCGCCCGCCCGCAGAATCGCGACGATGCCGCGGCGGCGCCGTGTGGCTGTGGCGCGAGTGCGGCTGCCGCGCAAACAGTGCAACCCTCGGCGATGGACGCTATGGCTGCGGCTAAGCGCAGGAGCGTCGCCACTAGGCCCTGGGCGGATGGACCACCGAGAAACGCCGACAGCTGTCCGGTGTAGCCGGACAAGCGCGAGATCGACGGGCCGGCGACCTCGCGAGAGTCAGTGGCGGGCGGCGGTCACGCCGGCGAAGTCGACGGACAGTTCATGCCCGGCTGGTTCCCGATCCAGTGGAAGCTCGCGACCAGCTGCTCGGCCTTCGTCAGCTGGAATGGATCGGAGGTGTGGGCCTCAACGAGGACGTTGTTGTTCTGGCCGAACTCGCTGCCCGGCAACCGGATCTCCCAAGTGGTGACGTCGCCGCTCGTCGTCTTCCTCACGGCGAGGCTGCCCAGGGTGGCGTTCGCCTGAACATCTCCCCGGCACGGCACGAGCGGGCCGCCCCACCAGCGATAGACCTTGACCACGATGCCGCCGGGCGGGTAGCTGGCCGAGTCGGCGTGGCAGATCGTGGAGCTCACCGACCCGACGGTGGCACTGCCACAGCCCGACGCCCAGGTGCCATCACCCAGGACCGAAATGACATACTCGACGCCGCCCTCGTCACCCGAGCCCGAGAGCACGTTCCAGTCGAGCGGATAGTCGAACGCTTCCTGGCCGTCGTCGAAGTGGCCGGCCGTGCCCGGAAGGGATGGCGCCGCGGTAGGCGCGGATGCCAACGCGCAGCCCCACGCGATCAGCGAGACGGTGATCAGCAAAACCGACAAGCGACGCACCACAGGTCCACCTCCTCTGCCTCTGGTACGCGCGGCCTCGCGGGTCGGATTAGCCGTGGTGGTGGCTCTTGGCCGCCCGGGCCAGCTCACGCGCCAGGTCCGCCAGCGGCACCAGGCGCTGCGTGCCGGCCTCGAGGTCCTTGAGCTGCACGTTACCCTCGGCCAGCTCGTCGCCGATGATCACCGCGAAGTGGGCGTGCTCCTTGGATGCCGTCTCGAGCTGGCGACCCAGCTTTCGGGTCGCCAGCTCGGCCCTGACGGAGAGACCCTCGGCGCGAAGGAGTGAGGCCACTCGCAGACGCGAGACGGTGTCGGCCGGGTCCGCGCCGGCGACGACCGCCAACGGCGGCGTCTCGTGCGCCGTTTCCGCACCCACTTCCTCGAGCGTGAGCAGGACGCGGTCCAGGCCCAGCGCGAAGCCGATTGCCGGAGTGGGCCGGCCGCCCAGCAGCTCCACCAGGCCGTCGTAACGGCCGCCGCCTCCTAGCGCCTGCTGCTGACCCTCGGCGCCGCGACGATAGAACTCGAACGCGGTGCGGGCGTAGTAGTCGAGGCCACGGACGAGCGTCGGCTCGATCCGGTACTCCACGCCGACGGCGTCGAGATGGGCGCGGACCGCGGCGAAGTGGACCTGGCAGGCTTCGCACAGGCAATCTGAGATCTTGGGCGCCGCCGCCACGAGGGCCTTCATGGCCGGGTCCTTGGAGTCGAGGAGGCGCAGCGGGTTCAGCTCCAGGCGGCGTCGCTCGAGTTCCGGTAGCTCGGCCTCGTGACCGCCGAAGTAGGACTTCAGCGTGGCGAGGTATGCCGGCCGGCAGGCCGAGTCGCCGATCGAGTTGAGAAGCACCTGGACGTCGGGCACGCCCGCCTCGACGTAGAAGCGCCGCCCCATTTCGATCACTTCGGCGTCGACGGCCGGGCCCGCATCGCCGATGGCCTCGGCCGACCACTGGTAGAACTGGCGGTAGCGGCCCGCCTGCGGTCGGTCGTAGCGGAACATCGGCCCGACGACGGTCAGCTTCACGGGCTGCGGCCACGTCTGCATGCCGTGCTGGACATAGGCCCGAACCACGCCCGCCGTCGCCTCCGGCCGCAGCGCCCACGACTCCGACTCCTCGGTCCGGGGCGCGATCCGGAAGAGTTCCTTCTCGACGACGTCGGTGGCCTCGCCGATGCCGCGCTCGAACACGGAGGTTTGCTCGAACAGCGGAATCTCCATCTCGCGATAGCCGTATCGAACGGAGAGCGATCGCGCTATCCCCTCGAGCCGGGCGAAGCCCGCCCACACGTCGGGCAGCAGATCACGGGTGCCCCTGGGGGCGCGGAATGACGGCATGCGGGAAGTCTAGCGAGTGGAGGGGTCGGCTCGCGGGCGAAGGCTCGCGCTTCCAGCGCCAGATGAACGATTCGATGTTGACCCAGGTCTTGTCTAGTGAACCCACACAATGGGTCGACCGAAAGGGGAAACATATGGTGGAGGCACAACCGGCCCCCAAACCGGCGACGGCACCGACCGCTGCCAGCTTCTCGACCGAGATCGAGGGGGAGCTGGCAGCGGCATACCGGCTCGCGGGCTACATCCTGGGCGACGCGATCGAGGCGCAGGATGCCGTCCAGGAGGCCCTCGAACGAGCCTGGAACGGCTGGCCAAAACTCCGGAGCAGAGATGCTGCGAAGGCCTGGTTCGCTCGAATCCTGATCAACGTCTGCAAGACGAAGCTGTCCGCTCGAGGCCGGGGCTCGGTGCGAGACCTCAACGAAGACCTCGATCTCGCCGACTCAGACGACCCGTTCCGGGCCTCGCTGCTGCGCGACGCCGTCGGCAGGGCGCTGTCGGAGTTGACCGCCGATCAGCGGATCGTCATCGTCCTGCGCTTCTGGGGCCGGCTGTCGATGCCCGAGATCGGCGAGCGATTGGGCATTCCGGAGGGGACTGCCAAGTCACGCCAGCACTACGCGCTCGAAACGCTCAAGCGAGCCCTGGCGCGCGACAGGGAGGACCTGCGATGAACACCAACGACGTTGAGCGCCGGCTCGAGGCACTTGCCGCCGCCAGCGCCAACCCGGATCTGCCGCCGGCAATCCTCGACAAGCTGGCCCGGCTCGAGGCCGGGAGTGTCGTCATGACCCCGCTCCAGGTCCAGCGGGTGCCGGCCGAACGAAGGGCATCGAAGCGCAGCGTCCGAGGGTTGATGCTCCTCGGTCTCGCCGCAACGCTCACTCTGACGGGCGGCCTGATCTATGCCGTAGCCACTCAGAACAAGCCGAATTCGTCGCCCACTCCGCCTGTCACGCTCGGGCAGTGGCAGCAGATGCACACGTTCTCGGGCAGCCCGTACGACCAGTTCGAGACGGTGTGGCTGTCGTGGCAGAACGACGAGATCGTGGGGGTGGCCAACGGCCACGACAAGTTCGATCTCTTCCAGTCCTGTGTCCTTCAATCGAAGGATGGCACCGACTGGACGTGTGCCAACCTGCCGAAACCGGCGGACATCTGCTCTACCGACAGCTGCGCCACCAACCTGGAGGTGGCGGTCTCGAACGGCGCCTGGGTCGCGACCGGTCTGGTTCAGAACCAGGGGGCCAGCGGCACCGCGCTTCCGCCCGCGACGTCGGTGACCTGGACGTCGAGCGACGGGACGACCTGGACAGAGCAGCCGGGGCAGCGCTTACCCAACTACACAGGAGCTGCAGTCCTGTACATCTACTCGGCTCCGCCGACCGAGCTCCTGGCGACACGCCACGGCTTCGTCAGAGGCGGGACCGCCATCGGGACTCTTGCGGCTGGGGCAAACGTCCTGATGACCTCCACCGATGGAGTGACCTGGCAGCCCGCCAGGTTGTCGGCCGGATCCCTGGCGATGTCGAGCGCGACCCTCGCGGCCGGGCCAGATGGCTACCTGGCGGTAGGCACCTGTGCAGCCACCACAGGCTCGAGCAATCAGCCGTGCGCCGCCCACTCTCCCGACGGAGAGACGTGGACCACGAGTTCGCCGGCCGCCGGCGCGACATCCGGCCTGGCCGATCGACTCCAGGCCAGTGGCAACCCAGCCTTCTTCGACGGCAAATGGGTTGTTTCGATGGTAACGCACATGGACATCAGTGGCACCGGGACGATGCCGAGTGACTCCGGCTACTACGAGGCCTTGTCTGCCGACGGATTGAACTGGACCATCCAGCAGCGGTCCTATCCAACCCGGCTGGAGAACGCCTTCTCGGACTACGGGACCTACTACGCGGTCGTCTCTCAGCAGGGTACCAGTGGCCTGTGGGCTATCAGCGGGGCCGAGTCGAGCGGGACTGCCGAGCCTACGATCCCCTACCTTCCGCCGGACGCACCCCATACCTACTGGTCGGAAGAAGGCACCTACTGGCAGCGAATCACCGCTGGCCCCGAGGGCTATCCCCTCGCCATCGTGGAAACGCCCACTCAAGTGCTCGCCTTCATCGCCGCCTATCCCGCCGGCTCAGGTCCGGACAGCTATCCGAACGTCATCCCGACGGTGTCGGTCTGGGCCGCAGACAAGCATTGACCTGAGGGGGAATCAAAGTGGCGCCGCCCAAGGGGGGCGGCGCCACTTTCTCGTTGAGTGGAACGGGGCCTAGGCCACTACGTTGCCGGTGTCCTCACGCAGGGCCGAGCCCAGGCAGGAGAAGAAGCGCCGGACCGACATCACGATGGCCCGCTTCGAGACCCCGCCTTCGACCGAGAAGTAGTAGTCGAAGAAGAACTTGCCGTTGGCCGAGACCGAGGCGCGGATCAGCTTCACCTGGTCGTTGACGCGGTTGATGTAGGCCAGCTTGTCGGCCTGGGCCGCTTCGGCCGCGCTGCCGAAGATCGCGTAGATCGAGATGAGCCGGCCGTCCGCATCGGGGCGCAGATAGCAGCGGTAGTTGTCCTTGACGATGAGGTCGCCGTCGGTGTCGACCGAGACCTCCATGTAGGCCTCTTCGAACAGCTGCTTCAGCGCGTCCGCGTTTATCCCCTCGGGATAGATGAACTCGTCAGACACCCGAACCTCCTTCTGACCGGCCTCCCCGGGCCTCGACTAGCCGAGCGGCAACAACGCGGACGGACATGCGAAAGACATGAAACCGACCCGCTGACTATACCGGACCGGCGACGACTCGATGGCCTCAGCCGAAGCTGAATGTGTTCAGCCGAAGCTGAACAGGTTCAGCCGAAGCTGAACAGAGTTCAGCC
>Ga0182027_10002646_pt1 | contig 28863 bp, 35 predicted proteins | sample 712E1DmetaG_FD_121300 | JGI IMG/M metagenome (GOLD analysis project Ga0182027, IMG submission 121300) | Permafrost microbial communities from Stordalen Mire, Sweden - 712E1D metaG (Illumina Assembly) | ecosystem: Environmental > Terrestrial > Soil > Wetlands > Permafrost | place: Sweden...
CTGTCCCGTTCCACCTGACCCCCGGCAAAATGAACCACTAAAAATCCACGACAAATCAAAGACTCTGCTCGCCCAATGGGCCGTGAAAAATTACACTCCCGAAATGCGGAATGTGGGGTACATCAATCCGGCTGCGGTTAATTGGCGGACATTGCTCAAGCATTTGGTCTGTTGAGCGTTCATCTTTGCCTCGGATAAGGCGGGCAAAAGCAGCGCTGCCAGGATCGCAATGACGGCAATCACCACCAGAAGCTCAATGAGCGTAAAGGCACCCCTACGGTTTGTTAAACGCGCGCTCATTGGCCGTAACAGGGGGCTTGGGATTGAACCCACGCATTGTTGGTGTTGCCGGTCACGATAACATTGCCTTGCGTGATCTGCGCAGATGCCTCTTCAAACCTGGTCGGGAACTCATTAGCTCGACCGGATGTCTGCGGTTCATTTCTGTATTCATGGGTTTCATGAAAAAAAACTTGGAGAAGAAGCCGCCGAGGAATTGAACCTGCCGAGATACAAACCGTGCGCGGCCTTCAAACGCCCATTCCCCTGCGACTCGCTACGTAAGCATTTTGTGCTCATCCGAGGTGCCCGAATAAGCACTTTATACGACAAAACCCCGAATGGCACAAGAACATTCCAAGGTTCTCTAAACGTTTGTGGTCACAGATTTAGAGGCGCTAATGGCCTGGAAACGGCCGAAAGGCTAAAAAATGGCTTTCCCGGCCATCCGTGGTTGACTTCGTTTCCAGGAAACCTGAGGAGGGCCGGAACGGGAACCACGGATTTCCCGGATTTCACGGATGGAGAGAGGAATGGACAACCCCGAGCCTGCGAGGAGGCGTTCCCTTGCTGCGATCTGGCGGGCGGCCGGGCCGCCCGCCGGCCTTGTGAAATTAATCACAAAGGGCTTGCCCCGGCCGGCCTGACGATGTTTATTTATCCATTGTTCGTTTGGCCCAGGAATTTTCATGCAAAGCAAAACTGAAATTGGCTACAATTCAAAAGTCGAGGGCGATGTGGTTCATACACGGCTGGATTCGGCCGTGAACTGGTTCCGCAAGAACTCCCTCTGGCCCATGCCCATGGGCCTGGCTTGTTGCGCCATCGAATTGATGGCGGCGGGCGCCAGCCGGTTCGACATCTCCCGCTTCGGCTCCGAAGTGATGCGGTTTTCCCCCCGGCAATCCGATGTCATGATCGTCGCCGGGACGGTGACGTATAAAATGGCGCTCTCGGTCAAGCGAATTTACGACCAGATGGCCGAGCCGAAATGGGTCATCGCCATGGGCGCCTGCGCTTCGACGGGCGGGATGTATCGCAGTTATGCCGTCCTGCAAGGGGTGGACACGATTTTGCCGGTGGATGTGTATGTGGCCGGTTGTCCGCCGCGTCCGGAAGCGTTGCTGGACGCGTTGATCAAGTTGCAGGGGAAAGTGGCGCGGGAGCCGTTTCTTGCCCTGCAAAAACAGGTGGCCTGAAGGGGCCGCCCAGCCTGAGATTTTGCGATGTCCTCCCTCGAACTCGCGCAAAAGTTGAGAGCCAGGTTCGGCATTTTGATTTCCGAGCCGCGGGAGTTCCGTGGCGAAATCACGGTGGAACTGTCCGATCCCGATGTGATCGCGGAGGTGTGCGCGTTCGCCAAAAGCGATCTGGGGTTTGATTTTCTGGCCGACATCACCAGCATTGACAATTACGGCACTGATCCGCGCTGGACGCTGGTCTATCATCTTTACGGCTACGGGCATCATTGCGCGTTGCGCTTGAAGACGCAGGTGAGCGAGGAGCATTCGGAGTTGCTGACCGTCTCCGGCGTCTGGCGTACGGCGGACTGGCACGAACGGGAGATTTTCGACATGATGGGCATCCGTTTTCGCGGCCATCCGGACCTGCGGCGCATTCTGATGTGGGAAGGCTACCCGCATTTTCCCTTGCGCAAGGATTTCCCGCTGGCGGGCAAGCCGACCCAGATGCCGGAGGTGGCCTTCAGCAAACGCGCGCCGCTGGAAGGCGGGCCGTTCGTCACGGTCGCCGGCGCCAGGGACACCGTTGCGCGCGAGCCTCGGGCGCGCCATCCGGAGAGCGCCGCCGCGGATTTGAGCGCCCGGCCCGAAACCAAGAAACCTCCAGGCTCAGCCACAGCGAAGGAGGGCAAATAACTTGCCCAATTAATTATGGAGACCCAGGAAATCCAGTATCCCGATCCGGCGGCCCGCGTTGCCGAAGCGGCCGCGGCCGAGGAACTGCCGGACATGCACGGGGAAAAAATGGTCCTCAACATGGGGCCGTCCCACCCCGCCACCCACGGAGTCCTGCGGGTGGTGCTCGAGCTGGACGGGGAAATGATCACCAAAGCCACCCCCGAAATCGGCTACCTGCACCGCGGCGACGAAAAGATCGCCGAGAACATGACTTACACCCAGTTCATCCCTTACACGGACCGGCTGGATTATCTGGCGCCGCTGGCCAACAACGTCGCCTACGCGCTCGCCGTGGAAAAATTGATGGGGATTGACCAAGCGCTGCCCCCGCGCTGCCAGTATATCCGGGTGATGTGTTGCGAGTTGGCGCGCATTTCCTCGCATCTGCTGGGTCTGGGTTCGTTTGCGATGGATGTCGGCGCGCTGACGGTTTTCTTGTTGACGTTCACCGAACGGGAGAAGATTTACAATTTGATCGAATCCCTCACCGGCGCGCGTTTCACCGCCTCTTACACCCGCATCGGCGGATTGTCGCGCGACCTCCCGCCCGGCTGGGTGGACCAATGCCGCCAGTTCCTGGACGAAGTGGTCCTGAACATTGAGGAAACGGAAGGACTCCTTTCGCGCAACCGCATTTTTGTGGACCGGACGCGGGACGTGGGAGTGATCTCGCGCGAGGCGGCGATTGACTATGGCCTGACCGGACCCAATCTGCGCGGCAGCGGCGTGGAATTTGACCTGCGCAAGGCCCGTCCCTATCTGGTCTATGACCAGTTGGAATTCGATATTGCCACCGGTTCGGCGGGGGACTGCTATGATCGTTACCTGGTGCGCATTGAGGAAATGCGGCAGAGCGTGCGGATTTTGCGGCAGTGCCTGGACAAGATTCCCGGCGGCCCCGGCAACGCGGCCAAAGAACCGGTGGACATCCCCGATGGCAAAACCGTTTTGCCGTCCAAGCACAAAGTGCTCACGAGCATGGAGGAATTGATCCACCAATTCATCCTTGTGACCGAGGGGGTGAACGCGCCGCCGGGCGAAGTTTATTTTGCGGCGGAGAATCCCAAGGGCGAGCTGGGATTTTACATCAACAGCAAAGGCGGCGGCACGCCCTATCGGCTGAAGATCCGGTCGCCGTCCTTCGCCAACCTGAGCATTTTGTCGCACCTGATGCCCGGCCACATGATGAGCGACACGGTGTCCATTTTCGGCTCGCTCGATTTTGTGATGGGGGAATGTGATCGCTAGGAAAATGAACCATGAAACCTCGCGGCCCCGGCGACACCGCCGCTCCGCGTTCAAAATGATATTGCCATGAGCTTTTCCGTGCCAGCAGATTTGGAGGCCGAGTTGAACGAACTGGCGGCGCATTATCCCCAGAAGCGGAGCGCGTCCCTCATGTTCCTGCACGCCATCCAGGAGCGTTTCGGCTGCATTTCAGCCGAGGCGATGGAATGGACGGCCAGGAAACTCGAGGTCCAACCGATCAACATCTACGAACTGGTCACCTTCTATCCCATGTTCCGGCAGGAACCGGCGGGCAAATACCAGATCAAGGTTTGCCGGACCTTGAGTTGCGCGCTGGGTGGCAGCCACGAGTTGCGCGATCATTTTTGCAGGAAACTCGGTCTGGACGTCTCCGCAGACGGCCCGCAAACGACCAAGGACGGCAAATTCACGGTGGAATTTGTCGAATGCCTGGCCAGTTGCGGCACGGCCCCGGTGGTGATGGTGAACGAAGAATTCCACGAAGGAGTGACGACGGGGAAGGCGGACGAGCTGCTCGCCCAATGCAAATGATTTTGACGCATATCAAAGAAAGCCAAAAATGAAGACGACCTTGAAAGACTGGCCAAAAGTGTTCGACCGGATAAAGCGGGCGCGCGGCCTGGACGAGAGCGAAAAAGTGCTTTACGCGCGAAGCCTGGCGTCCACTCCCACGGAACGCTGCCACCTGAACGAGATATATCTCCGCTCGCTCGGCTTATGGGGGCGCTCGGCGCTGAAAAAATTCGATTCCAATCTTCTGCCTGACCAAACGCTGCGCTTGCTCAAGACGAAGAATAAAGGCAAATGAACGGAAGCTTATGGCACTCGCAAATCCTGAATCGAATGTGACAAATGCCGGATGGCTGCCCGACATGGATTTGAACCATGACAAACAGATCCAGAGTCTGTTGTGCTACCGTTACACCATCGGGCAATTTGACCTTGTGAAATTAAGACATTGCAAGGCCAAGTCAAGGATTTGCGGATCGCTCCGAAGTCTGATCCGCCGTTAAAGCCCATGCCCCAACAATACCGCCTCATCTTAAAAAACGTTGATGTCCCCGGCTACACCACGGACATCGCCTGCTATTTGCGGCATGGCGGCTATGAGGCGCTCAAAAAGGCCCTGGCCTTGCCGCCCAAGGAATTGCCCGACGGCAAAAAAATGTCCCCCCAGGAGCAGATTCGCCAGGAGGTCAACGCCTCCGGCCTGCGCGGGCGCGGCGGGGCGGGATTCTCCTGCGGCTTGAAGTGGTCTTTCGTGGACCACCGCTGCGGCAAGCCGATTTACCTCATCTGCAACGCCGACGAGTCGGAGCCGGGCACCTTCAAGGACCGGCAGATCATCCACAAGGACCCGCACCAGTTGATCGAGGGAATGGTCCTCTCCTGCTTCGCCAACGACGTTCACCTGGCTTACCTTTACATCCGCGGCGAAATGCCAGGCGGCGCGCGGCTTCTCCAAACCGCCCTGGCCGAAGCCCGCGCCAAGAATTTCCTGGGCAAAAACATCCTGGGCCGGGGCTACGACCTGGAGATTTACATCCATCGCGGGGCGGGCGCTTACATTTGCGGCGAGGAAACCGGACTGATCGAATCGCTGGAGGGCAAGCGCGCCTATCCGCGCATCAAGCCCCCTTATTTCCCGGCCGTCTTCGGCCTGTACCAGTGCCCGACCATTGTCAACAACGTCGAAACCCTGGCTGCGGTCAAACACATCGTCCAGTTGGGCGGCGCCGAGTACGCCAAGCTGGGCACTCCGAACAACACCGGCACCCGCATCGTCAGCGTCAGCGGCCATGTCAGGAAGCCGGGCTATTATGAGATCGAAGTGGGCAAGGCCACCCTGGGCGAACTGATTTTCCACGAGAATTTTGGCGGCGGCCTGCGCGAGGGCCGCAAACTCAAGGCCGTCATTCCCGGCGGTTCTTCCGCCAAAGTTTTCAAGGCCGGCGAAAAATTCAAGCTCAAGAAAAAAACCGCCGACGGTCAAATCGCCGCGGCGGAGGTGGACCTGCTGGATTTGCCTTATGATTTCGATTCCCTGCAAAGCGCCGGCAGCATGTCCGGCTCGGGCGCGATCATCGTCCTGGACGACACGACCGACATCGTCGCCGCCCTGGCCAACATTGCCGACTTTTACGCGCACGAGAGTTGCGGCCAATGCACGCCGTGCCGCGAAGGCTCGCTCTGGCTGAGCAAAGCCCTGCATCGCCTGGCCCACGGCCGGGGCCGCCCGCAGGACGCCGACTACCTGTTGCACATCGCCCAGAACATCCAGGGCCGGACGATCTGCGCCTTTGGCGAAGCCTGCGCGTGGCCGGTGTTGAGTTTTGTCAACAAATTCCGGGACGAATTTGAAGCGCGCGGCGCGGCCGGCCAAAGCAAACCCGGCGGCGGCGGCGCCGGGGGCGACCTGAAAATTGCCGCCAGCCCGCAACCGTGACACGATGGCCGGAAGCAAATCGTTTATGAGCAGCGCAACCATTCATCAGAGCCGGAAACCGGGCGGAGTTAAATCGGCAAGGAACTCAGCCGCGCCGCGTTTGCTCAACGGCGACCATTTGACCGTCCCTGAATATTGGTTTTCCCGATCGAGGACCTGCGTCGCGGAGAAATCTAATGCCAATAGATTGAGCTAAGATGCCAACTACAACGACAACCGAACTAAAGCCCGCGCCGCCGCCGGTCGAAAAGATCAAGATCAAGGTGGACGGCCGCGAGATCGAGGCGCCGAAAATGACGCCCGACTGGCAGGGCAAACCGCAGCCGACCACCATGCTGCAAGCCTGCGCCCTGGCCGGCGTGGAGGTTCCGCATTATTGCTATCATCCCAAACTGCCCATCGCCGGCAACTGCCGGATGTGCCTGGTGGAATTCGGGTTGCCGGCCGTCGGTCCGGACCGCAAGCCGGTGCTCAACCCCGATGGCACGCCCAAAATCATCCGCGCGGTTCTGCCGTATGAACCGGCCACGGCGCGCGGCGCCATTGCCTGCGCCACGCCCATTTCGCCCGGCATGGAGATTTACCCGGGTTCCGCGGCGACCAAACAGATGCGCGAGGCGGTGCTCGAATCCTTGCTCATCAATCATCCGCTGGACTGCCCGATCTGTGACCAGGCGGGGGAATGCAAATTGCAGGAGTATTCGGTGCAATACGGCCAGGCGGCCAGCCGCTTTGCCGAGGAAAAAGTCCACAAGCCCAAGCACGTGGAGCTAGGCCCGCGCATTGTGCTGGACGATGAACGCTGCATTTTGTGCTCCCGCTGCATTCGTTTCAGCCGGGACATCGCGGGCGACGACGCCCTGGGTTTCAGTGATCGCGGCAGCCACAGCACGCTGACCCGCTATCCCGGCAAGAAGTTTGACAATAATTACTCCCTCAACACCGTGGATATCTGCCCGGTCGGCGCCCTGACCTCGAAGGATTTTCGCTTTCAGATGCGCGTCTGGTTCCTCAAGGAAAGCAAGAGCCTCTGCACCAGTTGCGCCACCGGCTGCAACATCGTCATCGGTTCGCGGGAGGACAAAGTCTATCGCTACGAGCCGCGCGAAAACGACGCGGTCAATTCCTGCTGGATGTGCGACCACGGGCGGCTCAATTACAAATGGATCAACCGCGACGACCGCCTCACGCGGGTTGAAGGCACAAAATTTGAGGCGCAGGACCCGCAGAGCGCGTGGACGGAGGCGCTGAGCGAGATTGGCAATCTTCTGGCGGCGGTGCCGGCCGGGTCGGTCGCCATTATCGCCTCGGCGCGGCAAACCAACGAGGAACTTTATTTGCTGCGAAAGCTTGCGGCCAAATTGGGCGCCATCACCGATTCGGTTCCGCGCCCGGGCGAAGCGGACGGTTTATTGGTCAGCGCCGACCGCAATCCCAACAGCGCCGGAGCGGGCTTGATCGGCATTTCGCCCTCGCCCATGGGATCCAACCTGCCGAAGATCGCCGAGGGCATTCGGGGCGGCGCCATCAAGACATTGCTTGTCCTGGGCGAAGATGTTACCAAGCAGGGCATTGGCGCGGATTTGCTGGACCGGCTGGAAACGCTGATTGTCAGCGACATCCTGCCCAATGCGACGACGCGGCGGGCGCATTATTTGCTGCCGGGCTGCGCTCATGCGGAAAAGCGCGGGACTTTTGTCAATGCGAAAGGCCGGGTGCAACGGTTTATGCAGAACATTCAGCCCAAAGGCCAGGCGCGTCCGGAATATGAGTTCCTGCACGAACTGGCCCGCGGCCTTTGCGGCTTGGAGGCCTGCCTGGGCATGGAAGGCCTGTTCCACCAGATGGCCCTGGAAGTTCCGGCCTTTGGCGGATTGACCTGGGCGGCGCTGGGCGACTTGGGCGTGAACGTGGTGGTATAAATCTTAAGCGAAATCGTGATCAACTGGATAAACAACTTGAGTCCAACGCAGCAATTCGTCCTCTTCAGCGCTCTGAAGGTGGCCGGCGTGTTTGCGGTGGTGATGCCCTTCGTCGCCTACGCCGTCCTGGCCGAACGCAAAATTGCCGCGGCGATCCAGGACCGTCACGGGCCCAACCGGGTTGGGTGGTTCGGCATCTTCCAGCCGGTGGCCGACGGCGTGAAAGCCTTCCTCAAGGAGGATTTTACGCCCGCCCACGTCCGCAAAGCCTATTTCTGGCTGGCCCCGATGATCGTCATGATTCCCTCCCTGCTGACCATGGCGGTGATTCCTTTCGGCTCGCAGATTGGAGGCCAAAAGATGGTCGTCGCCGATTTGAACGTGGGGATACTTTATACCTTTGGCATTGTTTCGCTGGGCGTCTATGGCATTGTCCTGGCCGGCTACGCCTCCAATTCCAAGTATCCGTTCCTGGGGGGAATCCGTTCCAGCGCCCAGATGATCTCCTACGAAATCGCCATGGGCATGTCGGTGATCCCGGTCTTTTTGTGGGTGGGCGATTTGAACTTGAGCCAGGTGATTGAGTACCAGAGCATCAACGGCTGGATGATCTGGCATGCCCCGTTGTCCTTCGTGATTTTCCTGATCGCCTCCTTCGCCGAAACCAACCGCCTACCCTTTGACCTGCCGGAATCCGAACAGGAACTGGTGGCGGGCTATAACACCGAATATAGTTCGATGAAATTCGCGCTGTTCTTCATGGGCGAATACGCCAATATGATCGCGGTTTCAGCCATGATGGTGACTTTGTTCCTGGGCGGCTGGTCGCTGCCGTTCCCCGGCTGGCACACGATCGCCGGGCAGTCGCAGATCGTTCTGGGCGTCTTCCACATCGCCATATTTTTGGCGAAGGTGGTGGGATTGATGGGATTGTTTATCTGGGTGCGCTGGATGTGGCCGCGTTTCCGCTACGACCAGTTGATGGATTTGGGCTGGCGCATTTTCATTCCGCTGGCGCTGGCCAACATTTTGGCGACGGCCGTGTGGCTCTGGATCATTGCGTAAAAATGGCATGAACCTGAAATGAAATGATTGTCAAACGAACCAAGTTGAATTTTTTGGAGCGGCTGTATGTGCCGGCGGTGGTGGGTGGCTTCAAAATCACCGCCACTCACTTCTTCAAGAAGAAAGTGACGATGCAGTACCCGGAGGAGAGATGGACCGTGCCCGAAGGCTATCGCGGCGCCCCTTACCTGGTCAAAGACCCGGAGGGCCGCACCAAATGCGTCTCCTGCCAGCTTTGTGAGTTTGTCTGTCCGCCCAAGGCCATCCGCATCACGCCTCCCGGCCCCGCTGGTTCGCCGGAGGCGGGCAACGTGGAAAAAGCGCCCAAGGAATTCAAGATAGACATGCTCCGGTGCATCTTCTGCGGTTTTTGCCAGGAAGTTTGCCCGGAGGAAGCCATTTTTCTGATGAAAGATTACTCGCTGACCGGCCAAACCCGCGAAGAAATGGTCTATGACAAGGAAAAGCTGCTGGCCCTTGGCGGCGTGCATCAGGACCAGATCTGGAAGTGGAAAAACAAATAGGAATGCAAGACATCTTCTTCTACATATTTGCCGCGCTGACCCTGCTGTGCGGCGCGCTCGTCATCGCCAATCCGGTCAGCCGGAACCCGGTGACCAGCGCCATGTTTTTGGTGCTGACCATCCTCTCTCTGGCCGGCCTTTTCGTCCTGTTGCACGCCTTCTTTCTGGCGGCGGTGCAGGTGCTGGTTTATGCCGGCGCGGTCATCGTGCTTTTCTTGTTTGTCATCATGTTGCTGGATTTGAAGGAGGAGGAGCAGCGCAGGATCAAGCTGGTCATGGGCGTGCTCGGCGTTCTGTCCGTCGGTTGCATTGCCTGGATCCTGATCCGAACGATCCAGTTTGTCCATCCGGCTGGCCGGCTGGCGACGGTGCGGCTGGATGGCTCCGCCCGCGCGCTGGGCCATCTGCTCTTCACGGATTTCGCGCTGCCTTTTGAACTGGTGTCATTGATTCTGCTGGTGGCGATGATTGGCGCCATCCTGCTCAGCAAAAAGGACCTGCGATGAACGCCGTGGGCCTTCCTCATTACCTGATGGTCAGCGCGCTGCTGTTCAGCCTCGGCTTGCTGGGGGTGATCGTCCGGCGCAACGTGCTGGTCATCTATATGTCTCTGGAACTCATGCTCAACGCGGGAAACCTGGCCTTGGTCGCCGTCTCTCGTTTCAACAACAATCTCAACGGCCAGATCATGGTCTTTTTTATCATCACGGTGGCGGCGGCGGAAGTGGCGGTCGGGCTGGCGCTGATTGTCGCGCTCTATCGCCGCCGGCAAACCACCCACGTGGAGGATTTGACCTCGCTGAAATTGTAACCATGAACGATTACCTTCCCTGGCTCATATTGTTGATGCCATTGCTGGCGGCCGTTTTGATCGCCCTTTATGGGGACAAACAGCCCGCGCTGAGCGGGGCGCTTTCGGTGGCGGCGGTTTGCGCCTCATTTGTCTGCAGTATCCTTATGTGGGCGTATGTCCTGGGCAATCCTGGCACCCAGGCCAACCATTTCATAAGTTGGGAAGGCCATTTCACCTGGTTGAACGTGGGAAATCCGCTCAACGGGGGCAGCCAGCTCCGCGTTGAATTCGGGCTGGTCATTGACCCCTTGAGCACGCTGATGCTGGTGATCGTGACGGGGGTGGGCGGCTTGATCCACATTTTTTCGCTGGGTTACATGCGCGGGGACCGGGGCTACGCGCGTTTTTTTGCGTGTATGAGCCTGTTTACTTTTTCCATGCTGGGCCTGGTGATGAGCGGGAATTTCCTGCAAATGTTCATCTTTTGGGAACTGGTGGGCGTGTGCAGCTATCTGTTGATCGGCTTCTGGTATGAACGGCCGGCGGCGGCGGATGCGGCCAAAAAGGCCTTTCTGACCAACCGGCTGGGCGATTTCGGGTTTTTCTGCGGGATCATCCTGATCTGGGCCGCCGCGCACACCCTGAATTTTGGCGACCTGGAAACTCGCTTCATCGTCAACCCAAAAATCCTGGGCACCACGACCGTGCTGGGCGGCCTGCTGACCATGACCACCTTGGGCGGCCTGCTGATTTTTTGCGGGGCGGTTGGAAAATCCGCGCAATTTCCCCTGCACGTCTGGCTGCCCGACGCGATGGAAGGCCCCACGCCGGTCAGCGCCCTGATCCATGCGGCGACGATGGTGGCCGCCGGCGTCTATATGCTCTGCCGGGTTTTCTTCCTGTTCAATCTCCCGGCGCAAATCGTGGTCGCCTGGATCGGCGGGTTCACCGCCCTGCTGGCCGCTTTGATCGCTGTGCAGCAGAATGACATCAAGCGTATTCTCGCTTATTCCACAGTTTCCCAATTGGGCTATATGGTGATGGCCACCGGCTTGAGCACGCCCGCCAAGGACATGTTTCATGATCCGACCTATCACCAGCCGGAGGCCATGTTTCATTTGGCCACGCACGCTTGTTTCAAGGCGCTGCTCTTTCTGGGCGCCGGCTCCGTCATCCACGCCTTGAGCCATGAACAGGATATTTGGAAAATGGGGCGGTTGAAGGACAAAATGCCCGTGACCACCTGGACGTTTCTTGCGGGCACCCTTGCCTTGTGTGGCGTTTGGCCCTTGAGCGGGTTCTTCAGCAAGGACGCCATTTTGGCGGCGGCCTATGTCAGAAGCCCGGTGTTGTTCGGCGTGGGCGTCGTGGTCGCTTGTCTCACCACGTTTTATATGTTCCGCCTCGTCTTTGTTGTGTTCTGGGGAAAGGCAAAAACAGACCTGACCGCCCACGCGTACGAGTCGCCCCTGGTGATGACCTTTCCGCTGGGGATCCTGGCCGTCGCCGCCGTGGTGGCGGGTGGATTGGGCATTTTCGAGTTTGTCAGCCGGCAGTTTTTTGTGACCCCGGATCGCTTCTCGATTTTGGCCTGGACGGCCAATTCGGCCCATCATGCGCTGGGGTCGGTGGAGAGCGGATTCTTGGCCGGATTGTTTGAGCCTTTTCGCCACGCGCTCGTGCCCGCCCTCTGCGGCTTGGGCGCCGTGCTCTTTGGATTTCTGGCCGCCTGGGGGCTGTACGCCGGCGCCCCCTCGGATCCGCTGCCCGCCAGAATCCCAGCCCTGTCCCGCGCCATGCGCAACAAGTTTTACTTTGACGAACTGTATGCGTGGGTGATTGCCCGGACGCAGGACGCGATGGCCACGTTCGCGGATTTATTTGACACCCGGATTGTGGCGGGCTGTGTGCGGTTGGTCCAGGGCGGAACGGAGCTTTGCGGGCGCGGCTTGCGCCTGGCCCAAACCGGCAACCTGCAAACCTATGCGTTCCTCCTGGCCGCCGGCGCCGCCGTCGCCCTGTATTTTATGTTCCGCAACTGAGCATGTCACCTCTCACCTACATCTTCGGTTTGCCGCTGCTGGCCGCGTTGCTGCTGGTCCTGATCCCGCGCAATTTCCGTGTGGTGATCCGCTCCCTCGCCCTGCTGGCGACCTTCGCCTCCATGGTCATCGCCCTGGGGATGTACTGGTGCTTCGACGGCGGCCTGGCCCGGCGCGGTTTCCAATTTGTGGAGGCGCATGAATGGGCGCCGTCCCTGGGGATCGGCTACCACGTGGGGGTGGATGGGATCAACCTGGGATTGATCGTCATGGGAGCGATCGTGGCGTTTGCCGCGACTTGTGTTTCGGGGCGGATCGCGACGCGGGAGAAGGCATTTTACATATTGCTCCTGCTCATGGCGGGGGGAATTCTGGGCGCGTTCGCCTCGCTGGACTTGTTGTGTTTTTACTTTTTCCACGAACTGGCGCTGGTGCCCACGTTTATCATGATCGGGGTCTGGGGCAGGGGTGACAAAAAGAATTACGCCGCGTTCCAGATCACGCTTTACCTGAGCCTGGGGGCGTTGCTGGTGCTGGTGGGTTTGCTGGCGCTTTATTTGCAACTGCCGCCGGATCACCGCACGTTTGACCTGGTCAAAATCACGGAATTCTTCAAGGCGCGCCCCATCCGCGCGGACGCGGAGCAATGGATTTTTCCGCTGCTCTTGTTTGGGTTCGGGATTCTGGTTTCCCTCTGGCCCTTTCATACCTGGGCGCCGCTGGGCTATGCTTGCGCGCCCACCCCGACGGCGATGCTCCACGCCGGCGTGGTCAAAAAGTTCGGATTATACGGGCTGATCCGCATCGCTCTTCCGATCATGCCTTATGAGGCGCAGAAATGGGTGTTTGTCCTGGCCTTCCTGTGCCTGGGCAACATTATTTACTGCGGGTTGGTGGCGATGCGGCAACGGAATTTGAACATGCTCATCGGCAATTCGAGCGTGGCGCACATGGGCTTCGCCTTTCTGGGCATCGCCAGCTTGAGCACCCTTGGCATCACGGGGACGATCCTGATCATGGTCGCGCACGGTTTCCTCGCGGCGTTGACTTTCGCTTGCAGCGGTTACCTGGAGGAAAAGATCAACACGCTGGAGATGGAGAAGATGGGCGGATTGCTCCGTCCGCTGCCTTTTATTGGCACGGTGATGATCATGGCCATGCTGGCGGGTTGTGGGCTGCCGGGCTTTGCCAATTTCCCGGGCGAAGCGATGGTTCTGTTTGGCAGTTGGGACCGGTTTCCCGCAGTGGCAGCGGTGGCGGTCTGGGGCGCGCTGGTGATTGCCAGCGTGTATATGATCCGGGCCATCCGCCACATCTGGCACGGCGACAAGCCATGGCCGGGGCTGGCCGACGCGCCGAGTTTTTGGCGCAAGCTTCCCTACGGATTGCTCTTGGGCAGCCTCATTTTGCTGGGTTGTTTCCCGCGATTGCTGACCGACAGCATCCAGGACAGCGTGGAACCCGTGGTGGTGATGGCGACCGGCCCGCATGCGGTGGTGCCGCCCAAGGCCAAAAAGCCTGCTCACGCGCCCAGAATAAGAATCCTGCGAGATGCCCAATAGATGAATTTAACATTGATCATTCCCGAAATGGCGGTGATAGGCCTGGCCCTGGCCATCCTGCTGCTTGATCTCTGGACGCCGGCCCAGTCCAAGCCGCGCCTGGGTTATCTGGCCGCCCTGGGGTTGGTGGTCATCCTGGGCCTGACTTTTAGCCAGTCCATCGCTTCAGACCCCGTGGCCGGGTTTTCCGGGCTTTATGTGTGCGACGGCCTGGGCATTTTCTTCAGGCGCTTTTTCATCGCCGCCGCCATTTTGGCGGTGCTGATGGGAATGGAGTTTGCGGACCGCATCCCCGTGGGCATCGCGGAGTTTTACGTGCTGGTGTTGCTGGCGCTGGCCGGGATGATGTTCGCCGCGGCGGTCAACGATTTCATCCTGCTGTTTGTTGCCCTGGAATTGGTCACGATGAGCTTTTACGTGCTGGTCAGTTACCAGCGCTCGCTGGCGGTCTGCCTGGAAGCCGGCGTGAAGTACCTGATTATGGGAGCGCTCTCCACGGCGTTTCTGGTGTTCGGCATCGCCCTGCTTTTCGCCGCGGCCAACACCACCAATTTCACCGCCTTGAGCGCCGCTTCGGCCGCCCTGGCCAACGACAGGCTTTTCTGGCTCGGACTGATGCTGATTTTGCTGGGCCTGGCCTTCAAAATTGGCGCGTTTCCCATGCAAATGTGGGTCCCGGACGTTTACCAGGGAGCGCCCACTCCGGTCACCGCCTTCCTGGCCGTCGGTTCCAAGGCCGCCGGCATCGTGCTGCTGCTGCGGGTGTTGTTTGGGGCGGTCCCGTTTATTTCCCGGCAGTGGGAAACCCTTTTTATGGTCGCGGCCGGGATCACCATTCTTTACGGCAACCTGTGTGCCATTCCCCAAAGGAACTTGAAGCGGCTGCTGGGCTATTCCAGCATCGCCCACGCCGGTTATTTGTTGCTTGGCGTGGCCGCCTTGAACAGTTCGGGTTCCGCCGCCATTCTCTATTATCTGATCGGCTATTTGTTCACGCTGGGCGCCGCCTTTATCGTGATTTGTCTGGTTTGCCGCCAGTCCGACGACATCAGTTCGCTGGCCGGATTGAACCACCGCTCGCCCCTGTTGGCGGCGGCGATGGCGATGGCGATGGCTTCGTTGGCCGGCGTTCCGCCGCTGGCGGGCTTTGCCGGCAAATTCCTTCTGTTCAAGGCCGTGATCGAACCTGCCGCGGTGAACCACGCCTATTATTGGCTGGCGTTCCTGGCCATCGGCGGCGTGGTCATTTCTCTTTACTACTACTTCGGCGTCATCCGGGAGATGTACTGGTCCAAGGACCCCGCCGACGTCTCCCCGCTCCGCATCTCCCCGCCGATGAAGATTTCCCTGGCCGTGTGCATGTTGGGCATCCTTTATCTGGGTCTTTTCCCCAACGCGATCCTGGTGGCGGCGGCGCGGGCGGTGAGCGCGTTCAAGTTTTAAGAAAGAGCAGGATGCAAAACACGCTTGATCTCGCGGCGGGCGCGCACTTATAGTTCTAATTATATGGCTGACATCGCAAACAAATATCCCGATAACGTGGTGGGCAAGTATTACGTTGATAACCAGTGCATTGACTGCGACCTTTGCCGCGAGACCGCCCCCAACAATTTCAAACGCAACGATGACGGCGGTTTTTCCTTCGTCTTCAAGCAGCCCGGCGCCCCGGAGGAGGAGGCCCAGTGCAAAGAGGCCCAGGAGGGCTGCCCCGTCGAAGCCATCGGCAGCGACGGCGGCTAGGCCCAAAGAGGACGCCGGAGCAACGAAATGCCCGCGCAAGGGGAAAAACCCGAGACTGCCCTTTCAGCACGGCTGGCTGAGGAAGCCAACCAGTCTGGAACGCGGCTTTAAGAGGGTCGGGGGCATCTGCCGCGCTCCGCCAGATTAGCCCGATATGGTCTGTAAAAATAAATGGCGGCATAAATTGGGCGCGGTTTTGCCGCATGAATGGGTGTTCGGAACTTTTCTTTTGCTGACGGGGTTGCGTTTATTTGCGCATGGCGGCGTAGCGCGGATCTGGGCGTTCGTTTTCTGGGGGTGTTTGCTGGCCGGCATGGGCATTTTTTTCTGGGCGGAGCGGAACCCGACACCATGGCGATGGCGGGTGCGGCTTTTATTTTATCCGGCGGCGATGGGCATCAGCTTTTATGCGATGGGCGCGGCGGTGCCGTTACTGGGCAATCCCGGGGTGGACGGCCTGCTGCTGAAATGGGATCGGGCTTTGGCCGGTGAAACGCCTGCTGTGGCCTGGGAGTCGTGGCTGACACCGTGGCTGGAAGATTTGGCGATGGGGGGCTACCTGTTTTTCTTTTACTACCTGATTGCGGGGCCGGGACATTATTGCATTCGGGATGTCCGTCTGTTCCGCGCATGCATGGTGGGCTTGTTCACGATGTATGGGCTGGGATTCATGGGCTACACGGTGTTGCCGGCCGGCGGCCCGCAATGCTGCATGACCTTTGCCAGGCCGCTGCATGGTCCGTGGCTGCTGGACTGGACGCTTCAGGCGGTGAACCAGGCGAGCAACCGGATGGATGCGTTCCCCAGCATGCACCTGGCGGCGTCACTGTATCTGTTGTTGTTTGACTGGCGGCATCTGCGGCGGCGGTTCTGGTGGGTTTTGGCGCCGTGCCTCCTGCTTTGGTTTTCCACGATCTATCTGCGTTTCCACTACTTGGTGGACTTGCTGGCGGGGACGGCGGTGGCCCTGGCCGGCTGGTACATGGCCGAAAAATACGAGGCTTCAACCGCCAGCCAGCCGATGTTGGCAACCGAGATCAACGACCGGAAAGCCCGGCCCTGAATCAGCCAGCAGTGGAGGGATGGTGCGCGCTGCAGGGTTTGAACCTGCGACCCCTACCGTGTGAAGGTAATGCTCTACCGCTGAGCTAAGCGCGCGAAAAGCCCATGTCAGGAGGATATAATGCCCTTGCCAGAAAAGGCGGCAAGCAATTTTGTCGCAGTTTTGGCGGGTCAATTTGGCAGCGAGCGCGCCGGCGATTGGGCTTGGTTCGCGGGCGGGCTTAGTGCAACATAATGGAGGATGCGCCGAGCCGTGCCAGGCCAATTTCATACGCTGAAACCCTTTCTGGATTTGTTCCAGACGGGGGTGGCAATCTTGATGTACCACAAAATCGGCCCGCGCCCGCGCCGGGTGCGCCTCAAGGGGCTGTATGTCCGGCGCGAGGTGCTGGTGCGGCAACTGTCCGAATTGCGCCAGGCCGGCTTTGTCGCCTGCCCTCCGGCGCAGGCCGGCGCGGGCGGCCAAAGCGCGCCCAAACGGCGCATCGTGTTGTCTTTCGACGACGGTTTCGGCAGCGTGTTTGAGAATGCGCTGCAACCGCTGGCGGAAAACCGATTCCACGCCATTCAATTCCTGGTCCCCAATTTCATCGGCAAATTCAACGAATGGGACCTGCGCGACGGCGAAGCGCCGGAAGCCTTGATGGATAGCTTCCAGGTGCGGGAGTGGCTGCGGGCGGGGCATCGCATCGGCTCACACTCGTTGACGCATCCGCGGCTCACGCGGCTGAGCCTGCGCGACGCGGAGGAGGAGATTCTGGCGAGCAAGAAGAAGCTGGAAGACGCTTTCGGGGTGGCGGTGGAGGATTTCTCTTATCCCTACGGAGATTGGAATGAGGCGGTGCGGGACCTGGTGATGGAGGCCGGTTATCGCACGGCCTGCACGACCGAATTCGGCGTCAACACCCCGGCCACGCCGCCTCTGGCGCTGCGCCGCATCATGGTTCGTCATCCGAGCCGGAGTCTGAAGGCATTCAAGGTGCGGCTGATGGGAAAGGGGTAAGAAGGGAAGGGGGAAGGCAAAGGGAGGAGGGACACGCCTGGCGTCAAGAATGAACAAACTTCCGCTTGCTTCTCATTTTGGGATTTGCTTTTTTAGCGCGCGAAAGTAGATTGTAATCAAAGAGTTGAGCATCCAGGCCGCGCCAAGAATGACCATTCAAACATGTCAGTGCCTCATTCCCATACCCGCCCCATTCCGCGTTTCTCGACCAAGAAAACCATCAAGCCTGTGAATTTCATTTGCGCGGACACGACCGCCAGACGCGTGACCTTGATCGGCGATTTCAACGACTGGCATCCCCACGCCACGCCGATGAAACGCCAGCCGGATGGCTGCTGGCACGCCCAGGTCCAATTAAGATCCGGCCATCATCATTACCAGTTTCTGGTGGACGGCAAAGCGATGCTTGACCCGCGCGCCCACGGCGTCGCCCGCAATGAACAGGACCAAAAAGTTTCCCTGATCCTGGTCGGGTAATATCACCCGCCAAGCTTGGAGCTTTTGCCTTCCGGCGCGGCGCGGCGCCCGGCGAAAAAGTTCTGGAGAAGTTCCCGGCATTCGGCTTCGCGGACGCCGGCCGTGATTTCGCAGCGGTGGTTCAGGGTGGGAAATTGCAGGAGGTTCAAGGCGCCGCCCGCCGCGCCCGCCTTGGCATCGCCGGCGCCGAAAACGACGCGCTGGACGCGCGCATGGACCATCGCCCCGGCGCACATCGGGCAGGGTTCCTTGGTCACGTAAAGGGTGGCATCGGTCAGCCTCCAGTCGCCGGCGGCTTCCGCGGCCTGGGTCAGGGCGAGCATTTCGGCGTGGGCGGTGGCGTCCTTGAGCAGCTCGACTTGGTTGAAGGCGCGCGCAATAATCCGCCCCTGGCGGACGACGACCGCGCCGACGGGCGTTTCCGCCGCCGCACAAGCGCAGGCGGCCTGCCGCAACGCTTCGCCCATGAAATAGTGGTCGCTCTGCAAGTCAATCACCGGCGCTTCCGTTTTTTTCATGCGTCATTTCGGGATGGATTCCTCCAGCGTCCACTCGTTGCGGCCGTCCGGCTGACCGCGGCAATGGGCGGAAAAAAAACCGCCGCGATGCCGCCAGAAAAGCGGCCAGATTTGCTCGGCATCGGTCTGCGGAAGGCGCAACGAGGGGATTTCGGCGGCGGGGAAAAAGGCGAACCGGCCTTCGCGATGCGGCGGCGGCAATTCCCACAGGCGGGGCCTGACTTCAAACAGGAACATGAGCCAGTGGGCCTGTCCCTGGTAGGCGTGTTCGCTGACCAGCCCCGTGAGATGCAGTTCAACCGGGCGCAGCGACAGGCCGATTTCCTCCGCAGCCTCGCGGCAGGCGCAGGCGAAGGGAGACTCGCCGGCGGCCATGTCGAGCTTGCCGCCGCAAGGGCTCCAGAGGCCGCGGTTGGGTTCCTGGGCGCGTTGCAGCAGCAGAACTTCGTCCTTCTGGTTGAAGCAGTAAAGCAGCGTGGAGACTTTGTATGGCAACGGCATGATATTTGATAAAAAATGCGCTTCCAGCCGGAGCATGCCCCGGAAACGGGGCTTTTGGAAAGAAAATGCTGGCGGAGCGAGCGCGGAATCTGCTATTAGGAGAAAAGAGAATAGGACTTAACCGAAATTACCTTCAAATTATGAAATCAATTGTAAAAAGCGCCTCTATCTTTCTGCTGGCCCTCTGGGCGGGCGGCAGCGTTGGCCTGGCCCAAACGAACACACCGCCCGGCACCAACTCCCCGCCTGTCCCGGCGGTCCGAATTCCAAGGTTTTCCGGCAGGATCGCCACCGTGGATGTCCAGGCCAAAACGTTCACTCTCCAAGGGGCGACCAACGTTCAAATCCAAGTCACTTCTCAGACCAGAATCAGGAAAGACAGGCAACCGGCCACCTTCGATGCCTTGGAAGCGGGCCAGCAGGTGAGTGGCGTCAAGCGCCAGGATCCCGGCGGAAAATGGGTTGCCGTGATGGTGACTGTGGGTCAGCCAAGACTACTCCCGGGGCAAATCCCGGCACAGCCCGCGCCGAGGCCGGCTCCCCCTCCGCCACCAGCCCCCGCGCCGACGCCGGATACGGCGCCGAAATAATAAGGCGCAAGGGCGGAAGATGGAAACCCGAATCCTTGGTCGCGTGCTAATTTAAGCAGCACCTTTTGGGTGCGAATCCCGATCAGAGCCTCCACCAACCTTTATTGGGGTCGCCGTGTCCATCTTCCTCGGCCTTGCGGAGATGGCCGACCAGCAAATGGCTGCGGGCGGCTTCCAGCGCCATGGCGAATTCATCATAGGTTTCAAAACGCTCGGACGGGTGCTTGGCCATCGCGCGGACCAAGGCGTTGCTGGTCAATTCGGTGATGTCCGTCGCCACCTGGTTGGGAGGCGTCAGGGGCGTATGCACCTGCGCTGACACCACTTCCTCCACCGTTCCTTCAAAGGGCACGTGCCCGGTCAAGGCATGATAGAGGGTGCCGCCCAGGCTGTACATGTCGGAATGAAAATCCTCGCCCTTGCGCTGGAGTTTCTCCGGGGCCACGTAATACACCGTCCCCCAGATATGCTCCTCCCAGGTGTCGTCCTCGGCGGCCTTGACCAGCCCGAAATCAATCAGCTTGGGCTCGCCATCGGCGTTGTAAAGGATGTTGCCCGGCTTGATGTCGCGATGGAGCAGATTGTGCTGCAAGGCGGTGGTCAGCGCCGAGGTGATTTTGATGCCGACATTGAGCACATCCAATTCCGGCACCCGTCTCTCGGCTTCGATGCGGCTATCCAGGCTGCCGTGGTCGGCCAATTCCATCACCAGGTAAGGCTGCCCCTCGAATTCATCGAAGCTGTAAATATGAATGATGTTAGTGTGGTTGAGGGAGGCGCCGGCGCGGGCTTCGCGATAAAAGGCCTGCAGGCTGGCCGGGTCAGCCGCCATTTCGCGCTTCATCATTTTCAGGGCGACCTCGCGCTCCAATTTCACGTCGTGCGCGGTATAGACCGTGCCCATGCCGCCGGAAGCGATGATGGTGCGCAATTCGAAGTTGCGCAGCATCACCGGCAGCATCACCGGATGTTCGCATTTGCTGCACGGCGTCGTGGCAAACGGGGCGAGGTCGGCCGGAATAAACGTTCTGGATTTGCATCGGCCGCAAGTCACCATTTTCAATGGCTTGTTTTCGGGTGTCGAACCATTGCTCACCCTGCAAACATACCACGCGTCGCGCCGGGAACAAGCGGAAGTTGGCCGCGCCACGGGTGTGATTGGCTGAAATGACCGTTGCCACACCCCGCCGCCGGAACACAAAGAGGGGGGATTTTCCCGCGGCGGCGCGCGGGCGGGAATTTTAAACTCGCAAAATGGGGCGATCTGTGGAATAGTTAGGATGATTGGGGGGGGGCGTACTGGTTTCGACCTGAAAAATGCGCCGGAGGCGGCATGCCGAGGACGGTTCGTTGGCCTCGTAAATCCTCGAACCAAAAATAAGTGCTAACCAAGAATTAGCTCTCGCGGCCTAAATGCGCCGCGACGTTCGCCCGGGGACACCTGCTACCCGGGACGAACGCCACAGCAGGTTAGGTGAGGCGCGGAGTCCGCGCGCGTTTCATCGAAACTTTTTCATGCGGGCTGGGCTGTCGGATTCGCGTCAGAACGGTATCCGGCGGCTGAGACTCTCTTCTGACTAAGCATGTAGTCGCGGCTGGTAAATTTGGCAGGGACGCGGGTTCAACTCCCGCCGCCTCCACCATAATGAACTTCGTTCAGAATCGGACGCGGCGCGTTGCGCCGCGACCGTGGTTTCAGCCAATGAAATCCAGGGTTTTTTGAAAGAAACGGTGAGCGTCTGAGAGCAAAAAGTGCGGTTCAATCCGACTTTTTGCAGGAATGACTTCATTTCTAACCAGTTGTCTTCCAAAACCCATTTTCCGGCCTGATTTGCCTCTAAAACGAGGTTTCTTAAGGGTTCAATCGGGCTCACCTCGCCTCTCTCGGTTTTGGTCAATTGCTGCTCCAAAACGGCCTTTTGGACGATCAAGGGGTTCTTTAATTCCTTGAATTCGGAAAGCTCAAGCCCGCCTTCTGTAAAGGCGGTGTTGAGCCGGTCAATTTTGGATTTGAGGGCGGCAAGTTCGGCCTTGATGCGGTCAACGTGTCGTTGCCGCGTTTCGCCGTCCTCGTTCTGCCACAATTCGATTTGGGCAAGGAATTTCTCTTTCCACTCGTCGGGAATCGTCACGAGGGCCGCATTCCGTTTTACTTCCTCGGCAAATTTTGCCTCCGGGATCATATTGCGGTCGTCGGGATGCGGTCGCTTGTTCTTGTGCGTGCAACGGTAGTAGTGATACCGGCGCCCGCTCTTTTTGGTGTCCCGACGAAAGGGGTAAAGGGGGTGAGGAGGGATGCACTGACGGCGAGCAAGCTCACAAGGCTTTGGCGTTCCCGCGATAGCGGGTCTCAAACCCGTTTAACTCGTTTGAACCCGTCCCTTCCCCAAAAGGACAATGATGGTCATGGGTCGTTAGATTGTGGCTGACCGTTTCCCCCGTAGTTTCCTCCTGATTAGTCACGCTTCGCCCCGTTTCGGGACATTTCGGCACAGTGGCGGGATCGGGACGGGAAAAGTATAATTGTTCCCGACAAACCCATATTCCCCCACTCGCAAAAGGCTTTACTTGCTGGCGATGCGATGGCCGGACGGCGGATGGATATTGGCTTGCAAAAGACTACCGGCAAGCGTTTGATCTATAAAACACATGGCGGAACAAAATTATTGGAATAAAGACCAATTAAACGCCCTCCAAAGGGCTTGCGAAAAAATCATGTTCACGCCATTTGATCCGCAGTCCAGCCGACGGGATATTGATGAGATCAGGCGCTTGGCATTGCCATTTGACGATCAAATCGGGCTGTATGTGGATGGAATGATGGAGTCCCTGAGCAAGCGCGAGCGGTTTAAACGGGAAAACGACAAGCAACGGAGTTGGCACAATTGCACACGGGAAATTGTTCAAATCCGCGAATCGGCTATAAGGATGTTTTTAATTGCGGATAAATCTTGAGGCGGCCACAAAGTCCAAAACAGGGCTTTTGCGTTGTCTGGTACGGAGGATTTGAAACGTCTATCCATCCCGCTATAAAGCCCCCTTGTCCAGAGATTCAGGAAATCATAGAATATCAGGATGGTTTTTTCGGGTGGTGGCGTTCTGCTTGCTGGATAAATTTTTCCAAACTCGAATTTTCTGGCGTTTAATGCTTTCTTTGCATTTGGCTTCATACAAATTTACAGCAGTCAAGTCATCCATCAAAAGACAGTTAGTAACTGATTACAAAATAATATGATTAGGGGTATAAAATAAATGCAAAAACCCTTTGACATGCTTTATCCGCTAATGTATATTGCCAGCATGAAAAGAGACATTCCAAAAGCAGTCCGGGAATACATGGCGAGCATAGGAAGTATCGGCGGCAAGGCAACAAATTGCGGCAAGGGCTTAAATAGTGAGCAAGCCCGTGTCGCTGCGCTTGCCCGTTGGAATAAACCGGGTGCAAGGAAATCAGAGCAAAAAGTGAAGACGTAAAAACAAAAGCCCTGCTGGTGTATCACCACCAGCAGGGCGCAACTAAAGGCTCGCGCCTAAAGTCGGTATCGTTCTGGATACACCGTTACTTTAGAGCAATGGCCGGAAAGATCAAGTGAAATGTCATTGTTGTGGCGGAGATGAATTCAAACGAAACGGCAGGTTTTCAAATCGGAATCGGATTGTGCAACGCTTTCAATGTCTGCGTTGCGGCGGGACATATTCAGAGGCGCAACCGTTGGACGGGGTGAGGATTGAAACCGACAAGGCGGCAATGGTCGTCAACATGCTGGCGGAAGGTTGCGGAATCCGCGCCATTGCCAGACTCACCAACTTAAACAAAAACACCGTCTTGAACGTGCTGGAAACGGCAGGGCGACATTGCGAGCAATTCATGGCGGACAAAGTGCGCGGCGTTCACGTCAACGAAGTTGAAATTGACGAGCTGTACGGCTTTGTCGGTTGTCTGCAACAGAACATCAATGGCCCGGAAGATTGCAACCGGGGCGAACAATACGCTTACCTGGCGATTGAACGCGAAAGTAAATTGATTCTCCATGTCCATATCGGCAAGCGGGACACATTTGCCGCCCGTGATTTTTTGGAGGAACTCAAGCAGAGAGTGGCGGGAAAGTTTCAACTCACTTCCGATGGGTTTGAAGGATATTGCTCGCCTCACGGTGGAGTCCGTTTCGTCTTTGGGCAGGATGTTGACTATGCAACCGAGACCAAAGTTTACGGCCAGCTAAACCCCGGATTGCCCCGGCGGGAAAACCCCATAGTTTGCACATCCATACGGCGCAAGGCTCGCATCGGTAACCCTGATATGTCACGCGCCACCACCAGCCACGTTGAACGCACAAACCTTTCTGTGCGCCTCTTTAACCGCCGATTTACACGCAAGACGATGGGGTTCTCTAAAATAATCCAGAATCATCGCTGGTCCCTTTTCCTCGTGGCCGCGCATTTCAACTATTGCCGCCCGCATTCCAGCTTAAAAACGGCGTCAACAGACGGGCAAACGGGCATCCAACGGACGCCCGCAATGGCGGCGGGGTTGACCGATCACGTTTGGACGGTGGGGGAATTGCTGGCGGCGGCGGTTTGACTTGAGGCGGTTGGTATGACTGAAGAAGAAAACGAAATATGCTTGCTTGCCGCACTGAAACGCCATGACATTATCCGCCAGAATGCTTCACTGCGTCGAAATGCTTCACAAAAACAATTACGGCGCATTTCTTCCGAGCACGCTGGTCAAAGCAAATGTCAGAAACAATCCAGAGGATAGTCGGTTCGTTTTTAATTAAAAATCTAAATCGGTCTCCCTTTCTGGGAATGGCAGGCACTTCTAACACGAGTGGTTTATCGCTAAATTCTTCATTATCGAGGCTGTCTTTTCCGCCCGATTCAGGCCCTTTCAAAACAACCAGCTCTATTTTTATCATATTTACCTTTCGTTTTAAGGGTTTAGATTCGCGGGGATTAGACGCTTTCTGGGGGAAATTCGCAAGCCAATTGACCGGGGGGAATTGAATTGACGTTTTGGGCGTTTTCTGGTCTTTTCCGGTTGGAGAAAAGACCATGAGCATTGAAACTAAATGCGAGTGCCGCCATTGCGGCGGTCATATCAAGTTTGAGGTAGAGAATTATCAAGCGGGTATGGTGGTGGAATGTCCGCATTGTGGGGGAAAAACGGCACTGAGGCTGCCATTGTTTTTTGAATATGCCACGCACATTCGCATTGCCGTTTTTATCGTGTTATTTATCGTGGCGGCCATAGCCATCCAATCACATTTCAAGACGCTGAACGAACAATTTGACCGCACGGCGGCACAGGCGCAAAAAGGATATGGTAACATGGGTAAAGCAATGGAGGACGCCAAGAAAAAAGCGGCAGAAGCAACAGCGGATTTGGCGGAATGGAACAAAAAACTTTCAGGGGCAACAAATGAAACCATCATTCCACAATCCTCCACAAATCACTGAGCAACAATCTAGTGACCCATGATTACAATGATGTCCTTTATCGTTAAACACGTCCGTCGGTGAACCCGTGTTTCGCGTGAGCGATGAGGGAGGTTTTCGGCGAGCACGGCCTCCGAGGCCGCGCGCAGCCGAAGCCTGCGTGAGCAGGCGTAAACCGACCGAAGTCGGGGGGGTCGCCTTGCGACCGAACACCGACAAAACCCTTGTTCAGCAAGGGTTGTGCGTCAGGAGGGGGTATCCCCGCTGCGGGGATAGGTGTGGGGATACCCTAAGCGGAGGGATTTTCGTTAAAGGACAGTTCGATTGCGGGTCAGAAAGCACCACCATTTTTCGCTTGGCGAAAAATGGTGTCCTCCGAAGCCTTTGGCGAAGGAGGACTGGCTGGCCAACGGGTTCCGAGCCGCGGATGGCAGGCCATTTTTCCCGACAAATCAATCCGTTTGAACCGGCGAACGATTTCCCGCATCCTGGCGAGACGAGAAGGAGAGTTTTGAACTGACAAGCAAGGCCGTGTCCTGAATGATGTCCACCATGAATATCCAGCAGGCGACCCGGCAGTACGAAACGTGGCTGGCCGGCCACATCCGCGTGGTCGGGAGCGACCTTGAGGCCAAGCACGAGTTCATGGCGCAGGATGCGTTTTCGTTTCTGCGCGCCACGTTCTATCGCTGGATGCAGCTTTTCCCCGCGCTTTGTCCGAAGCTGGCCGGCGCGCCCGCGGTCCTGGCAGTGGGCGATTTGCACGTGGAGAATTTCGGCACCTGGCGCGACGCCGAGGGACGGCTGGTGTGGGGCATCAATGATTTCGACGAGGCGTTTCCGCTGCCTTACACGATTGATCTGGTGCGGCTGGCCGCCAGCGCCTGGCTGGCCATTGAGGTTCGTCATTTGTCCCTCCTCCCGGCCATTGCTTGCGCGGCGATTCTGGAGGGTTACAGCAAGGGTTTGGAGAATGGCGGCGAACCCTTTGTGCTGGCCGAGAAGCATCCTTTGCTGCGCGAGGCGGTCACCAGCCGGCTGCGCGATCCGACGCTCTTCTGGGAAAAATTTGCGGCCCTGCCGTCGGTCAAGTCTGTGCCCCCGCAAGTAATGCGGTTGCTCAAACAGACCATGCCGGAACGCGGCCTGGCTTTCCGTGTGGCGCACCGGCGGGCGGGGCTGGGCAGCCTGGGCCGGGAACGGTTCACCGCCATTGCCGAATGGCGCGGCGGAAATATCGCGCGCGAGGCCAAGGCGCTGCTGCCGTCGGCCTGCGCCTGGGCGGGTGGATCGTCGAACCATGAAATTTACTATGCGCGGATCGTGTCAAACGCCGTCCGCGCGCCGGATCCCTTTCTCGCGGTGGAAGATGGATGGGTGTTGCGGCGGTTGTCGCCCTATTGCAGCCGGATTGAGTTGTCGCAATTGCCGCGCGGCCATGATGAAGAAAAGCTGTTGCGGGCGATGGGACGGGAACTGGCCAATGTCCATTTGGGCGCGCGCCGCGCGGTGGCGGCGGTGCGACGGGATTTGCCGCGGCGGAAAGCGAAGTGGCTGGGTCAAGCCGCCGGGGTCATGGCCGAAGCCACGCTGAACGATTGGAAGGAATGGCGGGAAGGGATGCCCTGAAGCGCCTTCAGCCAGCCTCGCCGGCTTTTGCGGACTTCCCGCCACCAATACGGCAAAACGGCGATATTTCAGATGCTTGTCAAACTCCCGGCTCTCCGGCTTTTGACAGCGAACGCGATCAACGCTTGCCAAATAAAAATTGTGTGACATAATGTCAGACATGAAAACCGTGACATTGCGACGATTGCGCCGGGAGGCGGCTTTGCTGGATTCCGCCGCCGATGGGGAGGAGATTATGGTGACGCGATTTGGACGACCTTATGTCCGCATTGTCTCGGCAACCCAACCCCGCTCCTTTGTGGGCGCGGGCCGCCACCTGGGGGCGAAAAAAACGGTTTCACCCCGGCCGATTCCAGCGTCGGAATGGAAAGGGTTGGCGTGAAGTACCTGATGGACACCGCGCCTTGGATAAACGCGACCACGCTGCCGCAATCAGTCCCCCGCCACATACTCGAATTGCTGGAAACAAACGGCCAGATTGGATTGTGCAGTGTCAGCCTTCTGGAGGCGGCAATCCTGCACCGATTGGGACGCCTGCAATTGCGCGGCACCCTCCCTGAGTTTTTCATGGCGGCGATGGCCTCGAATTTGCACCTGCTCGAGTTGACCCCGGCCATTGCCGCAAAAACCAATGAACTTTCCGCCGATTTTCAGGGAGACCCTTTCGATCGCACCATCGCCGCCACCGCCGCCATCCTTCACCTGACGCTCATCACAACGGACGCGACCATTCGGGACGCCAAAGTATGCGAAGTGGAGTATTACCCGTTCAGGCTTTCTCGCGCACAGATGTAAAGGCCGCCACCGGCAGCGCCAGAACCTCATGCGCATGTCGCCAACGATTCGATCTCAACGGCTGGGAGGAGTTGGAAGCGGCGGCGATGGCCGGCGCTCGTGCTTGACATATTACCGCGATACGATACCATTGACTTGTGATTACCGCCTTCGCGTGCGGCGAGACGGAGCGCGTCTTCCGGGGAGAACGCTCCCGCAAGCTGCCGCCGGACATTCAGAACACTGCCCGGCGCAAGCTCGAATACCTGCACCGGGCGCGGACATTGCGCGATTTGTTTGCGCCGCCGGGCAACCGGCTGGAAGCCCTGAAAGGCGACCGCTTCGGCCAGCACAGCATCCGCATCAATGACCAATGGCGGATTTGTTTCGTTTGGCGAGGAGCCAACGCCGAGCAGGTGGAAATTGTGGATTACCACTGAAAACTTTATGAGCAAAAGCAAAGACCGACTTGACCCCGTTCATCCCGGCGACGTGCTCCGCGAGGACTTCATGAAGCCTCTGGGCCTGTCCGCCTACGCCGTGGCCAAGGCCATCGGCGCCACGCCCAGTGCCATCAGCGAAATCATCCGGCGCAAGCGCGCCGTGAGCGCGGAGATGGCCCTCAAGCTCGGACGGTTGTTCAACGTCTCGCCCGAACTCTGGATGGGCATTCAGGCCGATTACGATCTCGAACTCGCCCGCAACCGCAGCGAAGCCGATATTTTCCGCCGCATCCATCCGCTCAAGCTGACCGAACCTGTTCTCGCGTGAAGGCGGCAGCGTCAGTCATGCCGCTCACGCCACAACACCCCTTCAATTCGCCAATTTGGCGTAGCTCATGTGAGGTTGATGTCGGGCTGATAATCCTCGACCGTGCGTGGCGGCTCGCAGCCATCCCGCGCTCTCGGAATGCCCGTCCCAAGTCAAGCTTGGGCGTATGCGGTGGAACGAATCCGACCGGGGAGCGAAGCGGGGGCTGGAACGACCTTGACGGGACGGTATAATGAGAAGAGGGCGGCGGCGAACGAGTTTCTGGGCTTGGCGGGAGCGGCCTGGGGAATTTTGGCGAAATTCCGGCGTTGACGGCACAGGTCGGGATGTTATGATCCTAGTGGCTCGAGCTAGGCGCATTTCCACGCCTCCACCAAAAACTGGAATACGGAGGACGCCGCGCAGACCTAAGGCCGGGGTAATAGTTTAGCCCATATCTCACCTGAGCGACTGCGGGAACCGGGCGATCTCAACAGCGCAAGGGTGTCCGCAACTTTCCCGCGGGAGATTTTCGATAGAGAGCGGCCTGAGCGTGAGC
>Ga0182027_10002647_pt1 | contig 28852 bp, 18 predicted proteins | sample 712E1DmetaG_FD_121300 | JGI IMG/M metagenome (GOLD analysis project Ga0182027, IMG submission 121300) | Permafrost microbial communities from Stordalen Mire, Sweden - 712E1D metaG (Illumina Assembly) | ecosystem: Environmental > Terrestrial > Soil > Wetlands > Permafrost | place: Sweden...
CACTTATGAGGCATTTGCGCTGTTAAGGCGAGGATTTTGAGGGTTGCGCCAAGAACTGGCGCCCGCCCACGGCTCCCCCCACCCGCTTCTTTTGCCGCCATGCGCTTAGGCGAGGATTTGGGCGTTTTTTGAGGGCTTGCATTTCGGTTAGGGCTTATGGCACAATGGCGGCGGGCTGGAGTGGATGTTGCAATGGTTTTGGCAGGATAGCTCAGTTGGTAGAGCAGAGGACTGAAAATCCTTGTGTCCCCGGTTCAATTCCGGGTCCTGCCACCACCTCAACCACCATGCGCCAAGGCAGGTTGAGCGGCTACTGGAGGGTCCATAAACTCACCGTCTCCCGGTCCCTGATGAAAAACTTGTTCCCCGCGACGACCGGGTGCGCCCAGGTCTCGGTGCCGGCAACCTTGATGCGCGCCAGTTGCGCGTAGTCGGCGCCGCCGGGTTGGAAAGCCGCCAACTCGCCGTTGCTGGTCAGCGCCAGGATGACCGGCCCGGCATCCAGCATCGCGGCGCTCTGGCCCCGCTTGGCCGCGTCTGTCCAAAGCGTCGCACCGGTCGCGGCGCTGGCGCAGAAGAAGCTGCCGTTGTAGCCATAGAGCAATCCATCCTTGAGGACCGGCGTGGTGAACCGCGCGCCCAGTTGCGCGTTGGTCCACAACAGGCTCAGGGTAAAGTCTTCGCCCTGCGGCTCAATCTTCATGGCGATCAACCCTTTGGCTTGGCCGGTGAAAATCACGGTCGTCCCATCCACGATGGGAGTGGTGTTGTTCCCCTGGGCCGCCTCGAACGGCGCCTGCCACAACAGCTTGCCGTTGGCCAAGTCGAGACCGATGAGTCTTTTTGCGGTCAGGGTGACCAGTTGCTTTTTGCCCCCGGCCATCATAACCACGGGGGAGGAATTTGCCGGAGCGTCGCCGTCCCATTTCCAATCGGAGGCGCCGCTGTTTAGATGGAACGCGAGGACGGCCCCGCTTCCTTTTCCGCCGACGTGAACGAGGCAGCGCCCGTCCACGATGATGGGCGACATGGAGGAGTCGAACTGGAAGGGAACGCCGAGGTAATCGTTGGTGGACTGCTTGCGCCAGAGAACCGCGCCAGTGGCGGCATCCAGGCAGGACAGAATGCCGCCCACCCCCAGCATACAGATCTTGCCGTTGGCGACCACAGGCGAACTTCTCGGTCCCGGATGGGCGGAGGGGGGGCCAGTGACGACATAGTTTGCCGGGTACTTCGACTCCCAGAGCGCCTTGCCGGTGGCGGAGTCCAGGCACCGCATGACCTCATCGGCGTCTATCCGGCCGAAGGTGTAGAGCTTCTCGCCCAAGAGGACAGGGGTGGTGTCACCTTTGCCGACATCGGCCTGCCATTTCCGGGTGAGATTCGTCGGCCACGTCTGGGGTGCGGTGAAGCCGCTGACTTTTCCATCGCGATTGGCGCCCCGCCACTGGGGCCAATCTTGAGCCAGAAGGCAGCCCGCGCTGAAGAAGACGACGCAGCCCGCCCTGACAGCGAAGGATTGGCTGATGTTTCTCAAGCTGTTGATATCCCCGCATTATTTACTATCAGAGGGACCGCGCGCCATCAGCGCAGCGCGGAGGTGTACTTGGCCAGGAAGTAGCAATCCTTGTTGTCAGGGGACTGTACGGTCGAGCCTTGGCCGCCCTGGCCGTGGACGAAACCCGGCGGGGTGGTGTAAGTGCGGGGATCCACCCACGCGTGAACGATGGAATGGCCGTCGGCAAAAGCCATGCCCGCCGCGCGATTGTGGAGGCCGGAGGCAAAATCAATGATATAGGTGGCGCCGGGCGCGGCTTTCGCCGAACTGGCAAAGGAGGCGTCGTTGATGGAGATCGGGTTTTCGTCTATGATGACCCACGTGTTGGCCGGGCCTGGTTTTATGAATGATGACATTTTGCCGTAGGTCAAATAAGCGGTCTGGCTGGCGTTGTAGCTGGCGCCGAGCAGCCATCCGCCGTCCACCGGCGAGCCGAGCGGCGGGGAGCCATTGAGATAGAATTGGGACCAAGTCGTCCCAATGGCGGAGTTCATGGACACGCTCCGCACGTTCGGTTTGGTCGCCTGGGGGTCAACGTAGTTGTCGGCGGGACAATGGTAAACGAAGGGGCTGGGAACATAAGGAGAGAGCGCCGTGCCGACGGGGTCCATGAGTTCGCTGAGTGTGACCGCGTCAATCGCCTGTTCCATCGTGCCGCAAACCCAATTCTTCAACTGGATTTTGTTGGCATAGGGATAATAAGCGGTCTCGAAGGGATAATCATTGGGGGGGAGAAAGTCCCTGTTATCGTCGGCGTACATGCGCCAGCCAATCATGATCTGGCGGGAGTTGCTCATGCACTTGGTGGATTGCGCCTTCTGCTTGGCGAGTGCCAACGCCGGGAGCAGCAGGGCCGCCAGAATGGCAATGATAGCAATGACGACCAGCAGCTCGATGAGTGTAAAACCGCGAGCTTGACAAGGCCGGCGCGGGACTGAACCCGCGCCGGCCGTATGGACATATAACGTCATGGACCAACCGTAACCGAGGAACTGGTGTTCGCCGGGATGCCCGTGTTTGAAGTATCCGTCGCCGTGATGGTAAAGGCGCCTTCATCCTGGAAGTATAATGCTCCGTTGGCGTTGGCGGCGGTAAACTGCGCGACCCCATTCACCATCGGCGTCGGGCCGGGAAGTATCGCCCCGGTAGGGCCGGTATCCGTGGTAGTGATGGCAATAGTGTCATTGTAGCCAGGAACCGGGTTCCAGTGGGCGTCCACCGCCAAGACGGTAAAGTCGCACTCGCCGCCAGCGCCAAAACTGACTGGAGTGGGCGTTCCCGTTCTGCCTGTGGCTGTGTTCGGCGCGTTGGTTTCGCCCGGCAGCAAGACGAGCAGGTTGGTAAAGTTGCGTTTGACCAACTCGAAGAATTCGGCATTGGTGCCGGTCAAGTCGTTGGTGGAAATCAACTGCTGATCGAAACCAACCATTGGAATGGGAGGATAAGTGGCGACATTGTTCCAGAACACATTGGTATCCAAGCTGTCGCGGTCCGTCAAAACGAATCCGTTGGCGGGAAGAGTCCAGGGGATCCAGTAGGACGAGCCGGCGGGAACGATGAGCACGCCTTTAGGGCCGCTGGCTGCGCTGGTGTTCCAAGTGCTGGTTGTATCCAGCACGGAATCCGCGAGGAAGTTTTCGCTATAGGGACTGGCTGTGTTGGAAATGGCGATGTTGGAATAGACGACCGCTTGATTGAGTGCGTCCGCATTGTTCGCCTGCATTCCCAGATAGAGGTAAAATCCGGGGGTTTGGCTTTCTGCAAAGTAGCTCACATTGTAAGGAGGGAATATGAAGTTTGTAGTATTGCCATTCGGGGCGATGAGAGTCACGTTGGTGTCGGAAGTGAACTTGATCGTCCAAGTGCCGAGGATGCCGTTATTGGTGACAGAACCCAAATTGCCGCTTTCGAGGTAGTTGGGTGTGACGCCATCCCAGCTTCCCGGAGCATTGGTGTAATAACCACGCGCTTCGTTCCCGCCACTATACATCGCTTGTTGTGAAGTTTCATTCACCTTGTATTGGAAGTGCATGGTCGCACTGGTGGCATTACCCTGAAGGAAGGCAATGGCAGCATTGGTTTCATTCCAGTCCGGCGCGCCGTCCATATAAGCCGGATTGGGAAGCAAGAACAGATAGGCTTCGCAGTTAACGGAGGTGGGATAACCATCAATGGTGAAGGAATAGGTGACCGGCTTGGCCGCCGTGGCCTGCCCCACCCAACTTAAACCGGAAGTCTGCCGCAACACGGCTTCCTGACGATCATACAAGCCAGCGGTGCTCGCAAACACATTCAAACCCGGGGTCGCCTTGGTGGGCGCGGACATAGTGGGCGGCGGGGCCGCGGCGGCGGTCCCTTGGAGCATGACATTGTCAATCCAGAATCTGGCGACGGCATCATTCGCAATTCCCCATTGCTGATGGATCCATTTATGAAAGACAATGCCCGAAACCCCGTCTATCTGGGCCTGAGCCTGATTGATGGGAATCGTAATATGCGTCCAGCCATTCGAGGCTGCGGCTGGTAGATTGGTAGTGGCGATCGAGGGTGCCATCTGACCGCCAGGGCCTCCGCAGAGCTCTATGTCGAGACCCGCTGTGCTTCCGGAAAGATAACCGGGTCCCCAAGGCTGAAGAACGGTCTGCCCAGAGCTGTTCGTTAGGGTCAAGGGCCAAGTCGAAAGATCATTGAATTGATCAATGGTGATATCCGAGGCGTTGTCCCACTTGATGTCGAATTGCAGGGATTGATACAGGGAAAAGTTGATGGGTGTCGCAACATACCATGGATTTCCTCCGTTAAGACAAATATATGTCGTGCAAGGAGTATCTGAAGAACTGCTGAAGTCAACGGTGACTTCGAGAGCGCCGGCAGGATTGCCTTGAGTTCCATCCCAGGCTTGCGTTCCCGGTCCCCACTCGTGGCCCGTCCCTGCGGCCGCAGAATCAAAGGTGTTGATAGTAAGGTAGATAGGTTGGGCAAACGCCGCGCCCGCGATGCCGAGAGCCAACGCGGCCAAGCCAACACCGGCGTATTTCTTTAACAGGTTTATTTTCATAATTTTTGTAGTGTTTTTTGCTGTTTGATGAGTTTAGCCATCGGCTTTCCGATTAAGCGGATGCTCCTGTCGGCAAGGAATCGCATTCATATTCCTCTCCGATTTTTGGTTTCATGGGTTGACGGGTTGAGTGTCACGGGATTCTTTGGGTTAGGCGTGGGTGGTTTGAGCGATCGGGCAAATCATTCACTTGCTGGATTTTACGGCCAACTGGCATTTCATAAATAAACGGGCCGGGCCGTCATGGCGGACACGCGACGGAAACGCATTGGATTGGCCGGGCTTCATGGCAATGACTTTAGCATGAATGTGAGGTTGTGCATGTCGTGAAAAATGACGACAATTGGCCGGCGTGAACCCACCGGGTGGACGCCCGGTCCGGGAGAGAGCGGTCCGGTCATTAAAACTTATGGCGGGGAAAGGAGGCATTGCGGTTAATGGGTCGGCGCGAAACGCTGCAGGGGGAATTGGGCAAAGCGGGCCACGGCCTGGCCGCGGGATCGGACATGGAGCTTGTCGTAGGTGCGTTGAATATGGGTGTTGACCGTGGGGAGGCTGATGCCGAGGGCATCGGCGATCTCTTTGTAGGCGAAGCCGCGCGCCAGCAGCCGCAATACTTCCCATTCGCGGGGGGAAAGACCGTCCGGCTCCGCTTTTTCGGGCGGGGTTTGCTGGAAGGAGCGGACCACTTTGCGGGCGATGTAGCTGGTCATGGGGGAACCGCCTTCGTGGACTTGCTTGATGGAAGCGAGCAATTCGGCGCGGGGGGTCCGCTTCAACATGTAGCCGCTGGCGCCCGCGGTCAGGGCGTCGAAGATATGGTCGGAATCCTCATAAACGGTAAGCATCAAGAACTGGGTCGCCGGCATGACCGGTTTGAGGCGGCAGACGCAGTGAATGCCGCTTTGACCGGAAAGGTTGATGTCCACCAGGACGACATCGGGATTTTCTTGCGGCAGATGAGCGACCGCGCTTTCCACGCTGCGATGTTCGCTGACACAACGGTATCCCTTCGCCTTGCTTACCCAACCGGCAAGAATCTTGCGGACGTCGTCGTCATCCTCAATGATCGAAACACCAATGCTCAATGGAGTATTAATTTAGCAGGGCAACGCCGTTAAGGAAAGTCATTAGTTCTAATGACAGCTCGGAAATCGGGCAAAAGCGGACAGGCCCTCACGCCGCCCGATTTGTGAGCGGGACGTTGAACACCACTTTGGTGCCTCCGCCCGGGGTGCTGGTGATGTCGCAATGCCCTCCGATTTCCGAGAGCCGGCGAACCATGTTCTGCAAGCCGTCGCCGGAGGCAAAACGGCCGGGAACTTCCCGCGCCCGGCCGACGCCGCCTGCATAGGTGAAACCGCAACCGTCATCCTCGACGGACAATTCAAAAGCTTCCGGCTTGGCCAGGACCAGGGAAACGCGGGTTTCGGAGGCGGAGGCGTGTTTGACGATGTTGTTGAGCGTCTCCTTGAACGCCAGGAACAGATTGTGCCGGACTTCCGCCGTCAACGGCCAGGCCGGGATCTGCACGGGCACGTCCAAGCGGAACCGGATGCCGGCGGCGCCCAGAAAATCCTGCGCGAACTTTTCCAGGTAGTTGACCAGGCTCTCCATGGTGTCGTGTTTGGGGTTTACGGCCCAGACGATCTCGTCCATGGCGCGGGTCAATTCGCGGGCCGTGTCATAAATCTGGCCAAGGTCCGCCTCCGCCTCCTGGGGGTTGTTCAACTCCCCCCGCAAGGATTCGCTCATCATGGTGATGCGGGTCAGATGGGTGCCAAGATCGTCGTGAATGTCCTGGGCGATCCGGGCGCGCTCGCGTTCGACCGCGCGCTGCCGCTCCACGCGCTCCAGTTCCCGCCCCATCCGGCGCCGGGTATCATACCAGACAATTCCGCCCGCCGCCGCCAGCATCAGCCCCCCGGCCAAAAGGCGAAACCACAGCGACTGCCAGAAGAGCGGCAACACGGCGAAGGTCAGGCTCGTGCCGGTTTCGTTCCAGACGCCGTCGTTGTTGCAGGCGATGACTTGAAAGGTGTAATGGCCCGGCGGAATGTAGCTGTAGTTGGCCGTGCGTTTGTTTCCCGCCTCCCTCCATTCGGTTTCCAAGCCGCCCAAGCGATACTTGAAGCGCACCTCCTCCGGATCCACAAAACTCAAACCGGTGTATTGAAACTCAAACTGGTGGCGGCCCGGGGAGATTTGCGGAGGCGGGGAGAGGGCCGCGCCTGCAAAGGCAACCCGGTCGTCAATCAGTAACTTTTCCAGGACCACCGGCGGAGGGGTTGGATTCGTTTTGACGTTGCGCGGGTCCACCACCACCAGTCCTTTGCTGGTGGGAAACCACAGCCGCCCGTCGGCGGTTTTGCACCCGGCTGGCTGGAGTCCGCCGGAACATTCGGTGGTGGGCATTCCGTCGCCCATGCCGTAAGACTGGCAACGCACGGCCGGGATCAGCCCGTCGGCACAACGATTCAACTCGGCCTTGCTCACGCGCATGATGCCGCCATGGGAGCTGATCCAGTAAAAGCCCTGGCCGTCCTCTTCCATGTCGCAAATCACATCGTTGGGCAGCCCCCGGCTTTTGTTGATGCAACTGAAGCGGCCTTGTTTGAGGCGGTTGAGACCGCCGCCAAAAGTTCCGATCCAGAGCGCGCCGTCGTCCTCCAGCCGGAGACACTGGACGAAATCGCTGGAAAGGCCGTCTGTTTTGCGGAACTGCCGCAACTTGCCGTCCTTGAGGCAGCCCAGGCCGCCTCCCAACATGCCAAACCAAACCGCCCCTTCGTCATCTTTCACCACGGCGCGCACATCCGGCTCGGCCAACTCGTCCGCCTTGGCCGCCCAGGACATCTTCCCGCCCTGGCGCCGCAACAGCCCCGCGCCAGTGCCAATCCACAATTCCTCATCCTGGGCCAGGAACATCGCCGGCGCCGGCACCACTGGATCCAGCCCCGGCGCCCGCTCAAAATGATCTCCGCTTTGGACTACCAGTCCGCCCCCCCAGGTCCCCAGCCAGACACGCCGTTGAGCATCCTCACAGATGGACCAGACATACAGATTGGTCACGCCCTCAGGCAGCCCGAAGTGCGACCATTCTTTATCTTTCCAGCGGTATAAACCCGCCCCCTCCGTGCCCACCCAGAGAGAGCCATCGCTGCCGGAGTCAACGGACAAGATGGGGCGGGCCTGCCATTGATCCGGCGGGCTGAGAGTGGAGAGGCAACTGGCTTTGAGCATGGCCAATCCGCCGCTGGTGGCAACCCACAAGTTTCCCTCCTGATCCTCACACAAATCCTGCACCCAATCGCTTGGAAGTCCATTGGTCCTGGTAAAATGCAGAATTTCCCCGCCGGAGAAAAGCAGGTAAAGTCCTTGATCCTGGGTGCCGGCGGCGAGAACCCCCGCCCGAGTTTCCAGCAGCGAGGTCAAGGGGGTCAATCGCCAGGGCGCCGGCACGCGGCCCTCCATCCATTGTTTGCCATCCCATTTGCCGACCAGGCCGTTGTCCACCGCCCAAAGCCGGCGATCCTGACCGGGACAGATTCCCTGGACATAGCCCTCATTGGGATCGGGGTCCAGTTTGAGGGGTGTCAATTTGGCGCGCCGAAGGACGGACACCTTTCCATCCAGTATGACCCAGATGGCGCCCCGAGAATCCTTGGCCATCCCGGGAAGCCCTCGCCTGTTGCCCACCGGCTGGGACAACGCCAGCCCGTCCTTTAACCGCATCAACAATCCGTCGGCATTGACCAGCCAAAGGTCGCCGGTCTCGTCGGCGGCAATGCCAAGAATTTTACGATGGCCCCAAATATCATTCACAGGAACCGCCTCAAAGCGCCCGTTCCGATAGCGCGTCACCTCCCCGCTTTCATAGCCGATCCAGAGTGTGCCGTCGTTGGATTCGAACAAACTGGTTACCCGGCTGCTGCGCATTCCCGGCGTGTTGATACTGTCAAACACCACGAAGCGCACCCCATCGAACCGCGCCAGCCCGCTGTAAGTGCCCGCCCAGACATAACCATCGCGGGTCTGCACCACCGCCGTCACCGAATTCTGCGGCAGGCCATTTTCCACCTGCCAGACGTGGATGAAATAATTCGGCGCCGCCGAAACCGCCGCGCAAAGAATCCCATGCCCAAGCCATGAAACCAGGGCCAGGAACGCCATAAGAATGGAACGCGCAGAAAAAAGCCGGCGGGGCATAGATGGATACTCCCGGCTACAACAACATACGAGGCATGAAGGAATTTTAATTTCGCCGGCGGAAATGTCAATAGTTGCGCTGGATGAAGCCACTCGTTTTTATTTGTCATGTTTTTTGACGACTGGATGGGATGCTCCGCTGCCGATAAACTGACCGTTGAATCTCCAGAGCGCTTGGAATGGCGCGCCGCGCGCCCATCGCATGCGGGTGGGAGCGCATTGGGGCGGGCTGGCTGCGCGCACGAAACCATGGCAGACCTGGCGCGGAGAAAATTATGAATTTATTGACGCGGGTAATGGCAGGGGTGGTGTGGGCCGTGCTGGCCGCAGGGATCGCGGCCACGACCGGCTGCCAGGGGCCGGGGGCCGCGCGGAGTGCAAACGCCTCGAAGATGCCCCTTCCCCTCAAGGTGGTTGGAACGAGGATTCTCAACAGCAAGAACCAGCCGGTGCTGCTGCGGGGAGTCAATGCCGCCAGCCTGGAATGGACCAGTGACGGGGAGGGGCACATTCTGAAAACGGTCAATGTGGCCATTCAGGACTGGCACGCCAATATCATCCGCCTGCCGCTCAGCCAGGATCGCTGGTTCGGAAAAGCCCCCGAACAGAAGGACGGCGGGGTGGCCTATCGCGCCTTGGTTCGACGCGTCGTGGACACCTGCGCCAGCCAGAGTTGCTACATCATTCTGGATTTGCATTGGTCGGATTGCAACGAGTGGGGCACGAATATCGGCCAACATTCGATGCCCGACCTGAACAGCCTGGCGTTCTGGAAGGATTTCGCCCCGGTTTACGCCAATCAGCCCGCTGTCCTTTATGACCTGTACAACGAACCCCACGATGTCTCCTGGGAAGTCTGGCTCAAAGGGGGCTGGATCACGGACAAGCCAAACAGGCGCCGTTCCGGCCCGCCCAGAACCTACCAGTCGGTGGGCATGCAGACCTTGCTGGATGCGGTTCGCGCCACGGGCGCCAGGAATGTCGTCATCGCCGGCGGCTTGGACTGGGCCTATGACTTATCCGGCATACTGGAGGGCCGGCAGCTTTCTGATCGGCGGGGCCATGGCGTCATTTACGCCAATCACTGCTATGACAACAAGGGCGACAGTGTCTATACGTGGATCGCGAAGATGGAGAAGGCCACCGCCAAACTGCCGGTGATTGTGAGTGAATTTGGCGGCAACTCCGGCCCGAGCCGGCGCGTGCCCGCGGACAACTGGCTCTTGCACGTGATGCAAGCCCTGGCAGAGCATCAGTGGTCCTGGACGGCCTGGGATCTCCACCGCACCGCCGCCCCCGCGCTGATTTCGGACTGGAACTATACTCCGTCGGGGCGGTATGGGGTGATCGTCAAGCAGGCGCTGACCGGAACGCTGCCGGTTTACACGCCGCCGCCCCAAGGTCCGCCAGCGCCCGCCGTATCGGCCCGGCGGACGATGAATTCCGAAGGCGGATTGAACCAAGAGTTCAATCAAACGGGTTTATAGTCCACATCCCCTTCGGATTGTTCGTCGTTCCCGTGCCGACGGTTTGCTGCATGGTGAGAGAGGAGACGTGATTGTCGAAGAAGAGATAATCAAAGCGATTGCCGTGCAGTTTATAGAGAGTCAATCCTTGATTGTTCGGGTCATTGACATCGGTTTGATAACACTCTCCGAGTCCTTGGCCGGAGCCGCCGTTGGCCGGAGCAATGCTGAAGGAAGGCCAGACGTTGCCACAGACATTGTCGCCCGCGGGCTGTTCCACGAGGTTGATCGTTCCCGCAGGGTTTGATACGACGGAGGTCTTGTAACCGGGGGCGTTGTTTGTAGTGGTCGAGGCCGTCCAGTAAATGCCCACACCGTCAAGAGGGGTGGGGAGGGGCGACCCCAAGGTGGCGGAGTAATTGGGGCCAATGGCGTTCATGGCGTAGGTTCTTCTCCCGACGGAGGTTCCCGCAGCCCAATAGGAATCAGGACCGACGTCAGCCGGACAACGTAAAATGGGAGGCGTAAGATTCGCGTCAACGGCGCCACTATCCAAAGTGGCCTGGCTAAGGGAACGATTTCCACCGATGTAGGGGTGGATGGCGGTGTCCCAGGTATATTGAGTGTTGTCCGCGCCGTCACAAGCGGCAGCCGGGTACCTCTCGGTATTGTCGCCTGTGAAAAGGACGAAGCCCAGCCCGAGCTGTTTCATGTTGGACATGCATTTGGCCTTGTTGGCCTTTTGTTTGGCGGCCGCCAGGGCCGGCAGGAGCAGGGCGGCCAGAATCGCGATAATGGCAATGACGACCAGCAGCTCGATCAGGGTGAAGGCGGAGCCTGTCTTGGTCTGACGCGAGTGCGTCTTCAAAATGCTCTGCATGGCGCTTTTTCTCATTTGAACTGGAGCAGGCTCGCGACTTGTCAAAAATATTTGTTTTGGGACGATGCCGGGAACATACACCCGCGCAGAACCTCCGTCAAAAAAATAGCCCAAAGGGCGCTGTCATCAAAACTAATGAGCTTGCGGCGGGAGATCTAGAGGCAGGATCGCGCACGGCGGCCACCACCCGCAATGGAGGGCAAAGGGCGGTCAATAAGTCAGGCCGAAACCGAATTCGAACAGGGGTTTGCCCGGCATGGCGTTGGCGGCCAGTTGGTCGTTGTTCCGCGGCCAAGCGCGCGGCAGTTTGCCGGTCGGTTTGACATCGCCGAAGAGCACGTCGGCCACTCCCCGCCCCTCCGTCCCCGGCAACCAGGCGGCAACAAAGGCATCGCTGGATTCCAGCGCGGCCCCGAGCACCAGCGGACGGCCGGACAAAAGCACGGTCGCCACCGGCGCGCCCGAGGCCCTGGCTTTTTCCACCAGCGCGGCGTCCGCCGCCGCCAGATCCAGGTTGGCGCGGTCGCCTTTCATCTCCGCGTAGGGCGCTTCGCCAATCACGACCACCACCGCGTCCGCATTATTGAGCGCGCCGCCGTCGGGGGAAAAGGTGACTTGCGTCCCGGCGCTAACGGCCTGGCGGATGGCCGCCAGAATGGTCGTGCCGCCGGTGGTGATTTCGCCCGCGCCGCCCTGCCAGTTGATCGTCCACCCGCCGCATTGGGCGCCCAGATCATCGGCCGCCGGCCCAACGACCACCAGGTGTTTGACTTGCTTGGACAAGGGCAGGGCGTGACGCTGGTTCTTGAGTAGCACGAGGGATTGTTGCACGCAGCGCCGGGCGACCTGGCGATGGTCAGGCGAGCCGATTTGCGCCGTGAGCGCCGGATCGGTGTAGGGGTTGTCAAACAGCCCCATTTGATATTTGATCCGCAGGATGCGCCGCACCGCGTCGTCAATCCGCGCCGGCGCCACTTTGCCTTCTGCCACCAGCGCCTTGAGGTCCTGGATGAACTCGACGTAGTTGTTGGTTTTGCCCGGTCCGTTGGGAATCATGACCATGTCCAGACCGGCGTTGACCGCCGCCGCCACGTCCGCCTTGTAATCGGTCGAAAGCTGGTCAATGGCCGCCCAGTCGGACACCAGAAAACCCTGAAACCCAAGCTCGCCCTTGAGCACGCCGGTCAGAAGATAATGGTTGCCGTGCATCTTGGCCCCGTTCCAACTGTTGTAGGATACCATGATCGAACCCACCCCCGCCTCCACCGCCGCGCGATAGGGCGGCAAATACACCCGGCGCAGCGTCGCCTCGTCGCAAACCGTGTCGCCCTGGTCCTTGCCGCCTTGGGTGCCGCCGTCGCCCAGATAATGTTTGGCGCAGGCCAGCACAGAATCCGGTTTTCCCGACAACCGGCCGCCTTGCAGTCCTTGGACCGAAGCCGCGCCCAGTTTGGAAACCAATTCCGGCGATTGCCCGTAGCTTTCGTAAGTGCGCCCCCAACGTTCATCTTGCACGACCGCCACGCACGGCGCAAAGGCCCACCGGATGCCGGTGCCCGCCACTTCCAGGGCCGTGATGTGTTCGGCCTGTTTGACCAGCCGGGCGTTGCGCGTCGCGCCCAGGCCGATGTGATGCGGAAAAATCACCGTGCCGATGACGTCGTTGTGGCCATGCACGGCGTCAATGCCGTAGAAAAGCGGAATTTGCAGCCGGGTTTTCAGCGCCCAGGCTTGCAACTCGTTGCAGGTCTTGAGCCAGCCGACCGGGGTGTTTTGCGGCGGCTTGGAATCGCCCCCGCTCAGCATCGAACCGAGGCCACACTTTTGAATGTCGGCCAGGTCGGCCACACACTTCAAATCGGCCTGGACCATCTGGCCGATTTTTTCGTCCAGGGTCATCCGGGCGAGCAAAGCTCCGGCCTGACGGTCGGCGCCGGCGAAGGAGGGCGGTGCGGAAAACACGGTCATCATACTGCCCAAAAAAAAGCCCAGCAAGAGGGCCGGAGGCGACACAAAGACATGATTCATTTGGCGTGCAAATACCAGAATCACCCGGCGGCCACAAATTCTAAAAGAGAGAAAAGCGAACTATTAGTTTTGTTGGTTTCATCCTTAACCAAACCTTGCGTTCCGGCCGCGCCCGTCCGCGGGAGAAGAACTACATGTCAATACTATGTACCCAAGGTCCAGTTCGAGCAGATACTGGCGGTCCAGATCGCGGAGGCGGTTCAATTCCGGGTCCAGAACGCGCACTTGCTCCAACGGAAACGGAATGGCCGCAAGGGCGGGGATGGAAGCCACGGCCTGGCCGGATTGGGATTCAGAAGGAGGCGGAGAGGAGGCGGCGGTGTCCGCGCCGGACACCCACGCCGATGGCAACGGCTGGAACATCAGAGCGAAAAGAGCAACGAGGCGGAAGGCCGTGCGGTTGGGCTGGGAGTGGCCGCAGGCAATCCTGGTAAAGGCTGTTTTCACAAAAAAAAGCACTTTGATTTACTTTGACTTACTTTGACTTGCTTTGACTGACTTTGACAAAAACCGGATTGGGCTTTACGCGACGGAATCCAAAATGACTGGCCTCGGTTGAGGCGGTTGCCAGACCGGCGGGGGTTGCGGGGCGGCCTTCCCCTGCCCCGCAACCTGCTGCGTCACTCTGCTTTGCGACTTTGACTTCGCCACTCACAGTGACTATTTAAGCATAGTTGCTAAGGGCTGTCAACCTTTTGGCGCAAAAAAACCTCATTTTTGCGCCTTTTGCGCTTTGTCGCGGCCAGTCTTGCCCATCCTGCGGATTCCTGACGCGTCTTTTTTCCAGAATGCTTCGCGGATTGTATGGATTTGATGCCAGGGCGGAATGGGTGTAACGTAGTTTCAGGCCAACTATGAATCCGACACCGATTCGCAAAAGGCGGGCGTTCACTCTCACGGAGGTGATTGTGATATTATTCGTTATCGCTATTTGTGTGCTGGCGGCGCTGATTTTGCCGGGTTTGAGCAGGGTCAAAGGGAAGCCGACGCGGATTATGTGCGTGAACAACCTCAAAGAAATCGGTACGGCTTGTCGCCTCTGGGCGGGAGATAATAGTGATTTGGTGCCTGCCCAGCAGACGGTATCCCATGGCGGATGGAAAGACCTCCTGACAAACGCAGATCAAGGCGCAATCTGTTGGACGAATTTTGCGATCATGTCCAACGAACTGGGCCAATCGCCAAAAGTGGTCGTATGCCCGGACGATGCTCGGCTGGCCGCCGCAGACTTCGCCACAGACTTCAAGGATAACACTCACCTGTCTTACTTTGTGGGTGTAAGCGCAAACGATGCATATCCTCAGTCCTTGCTGAGCGGGGACCGCAATTTAGGCCGCGGAACCAAACCTGACCGCGATTACGGCTTCTCACCTCAAAACGGAAAGGGAAACGACGTCGCAATCCAGACCAATACAATGACTGGCCCGGTTTCATGGTCCTTAAAGATGCATTCCCACGGAAGCCGTGCGGGGGCCGGCAATATTTTACTTGGCGATGGCAGCGCTCAACAGGTTTCCAGCGCCGAGTTTCGCGGGAATTGGCAGCCCTTTGCCGGCCAAACCACCAACTGGCCCGCCGGCCATGTCCCGGCCTCTCCTTCCGTCCGCGTGGTTTTTCCCTGACCCGACATTGGATCGTTTCCGCAGCGATTCAGCCGGAGAATGGATGAAATCGGAGAGGAACGGATTGGCGCGAGAAAACGCCTACGGCAATGGAAGGGGAGGATTAAGATTAAGATTAGGATTAGGATTAGGAGGGGACTGGTCCCTCCGGGCTGGGGAGGATCAGGGGCGGGGGAGGCTGGAAAAGGCGGCTCGATATTGTTTGGGGGATTGCTGGGTGGCCTGCTTGAAGGCAATGCAGAAGGTGTTGGCGCTGCCAAAACCGCACATTCCGGCAACCACTTCGACTTTGTGGCTGGATTCCACCAGCAACCGCTTGGCGCGCGCGATGCGGACGCGCTGAAGTTCCTGCCCGGGGGTGCGGCCCAGGTTTTGCGAAAAGGCTTTGTGCAGGCCGCGCCGGGACATGGCGGCCACGCCCACCAGGTCTTTGACGCTGATCGGCTCGTGGCAGTGCTCCCAAATGAAGCGCAAACTGTTGGCCACGCCCTTGTGCTTGACGGCCAGGAGATCGCTGCTCTTGCGGGTGACCAGCCCGGCGGCCGGCACCCGGATGGGCATTTTGGGCGGGCGCGCGCCGCGCATCAATTTGTCGAGCAGTTCGGCACCGAGGTAGCCGAGCAATTCGAGGTTGGTGTCCACGCTGGAAATGGGGGTGGGCATGGCGTCCGGGGCCAGGAGATAATTCTCGGCCCCCACCACCGCCACCTGCTCCGGGACGGCGATGCCGGCGTTTTCGCACGACTCCAGAACATCCACGGCGTGGTCGTCGTTGGCGGCGAAGACGGCGAGGGGTGTGCGGGCCTGGTGAAGGCGCTCCCCCAGCCATTGGCGCTTACGCTTCCATTGCTCCCGGTCCTGGGCGGGCCGGGAAACCTGGTGCCAGCGCTGCCAGTCGCAGTGGAAGCCGGCTTTTTTGAGGGCGGCGACGAAGCCCTGGCCGCGCTCCTCGTAGGACCAGTTGTCGGAGTCGCTGTAGAACATAAAATTGCGGAAACCGCGGGCGAGAAAATGTTCGGCGACCAGTTGGGCGGCGTGGGCGTGGTCTTCCAGGACGCGGGGGAAAAGGAGTTGGGGGCGGCGAAAGCTGAAATCCACCGTCGGTTTGCGGGCGTGCTGGACGAATTCGGCCAGGTCATCGCCCGCCCCGAGCCAGGCCAGGATGCCGTCGCCTTCCCAGCCCCACGGGATGACTTTTTCGCGGGCGAAATTGGCGGAGAGATACCAGCCGTGCTCCTGGGCGTAATTCTCGATGCCGCGATGGACGCGGTAATCGTACCAACCCAACGCGGCCAGGACTCGCCTTTGCTTTCTGCTCATCGGGCAAGAGGATGGGTTCCATCCGATTTGATTTCAATCTTTTTGCGGCTCGCCGGGCGGCGGAAGGTGGAATTTCTTTTTGGGCCGCGGTTTCATGCTCATACACGATTAATACAGGGGATCCAGATAACATTCATCCCAAAGACAAACGCGAAGTTGGCGAGCGCGTGGCCTTTTGTGCTCTGCCGCCGGAGCGAGGAAGCTGTCACTAAAAACCTCCTCGATAGGTGATTCCACCTATTTTCAGGCAGAGGCCGATGGACAAGACTAGGAGAGCCGTCCAATCTGACACGGCCACCAACTCAGGGGGGCGAGTCCGAACTCGCTGACGGCATCTTTGGGGGGCTTCCTTGATGGAACGGCAGACGCTGGCGGCACTTTTGCGAATGGAACGGTATTTTCATTGCCGACCAATGGTTTGACGAACACGATTCTATCGAACCTATTCGCGTTAAGCAGCATTTCAACACATTATGAGAAGCAAAAGCCTGTCAGGCTCGGTAGTCCTGGCCGTGGGGACATTGATCGTGGTTTTTTGCGGTGCAGCGCGGGAAGTTGGGGCGTCCGACGGCCATTGGCTAGGCACCTGGGGGTGCGGGCCACAGTTGACGGAACCCGGAAACTTGCCGCCCGCGACCCTGGCAAATAGCACGCTTCGCCAGTTCGTCCATGTGACGATGGGTGGAAAACATTTGCGCGTGCGGTTCTCCAATGCCTATGGCACCAATTCCGTGACACTGAATTCAGTGCATGTCGCCCTTTCCGCAGGAGCGGGAAGCGCCGGCGGCGGGGAGATCGACACGACCACCGACAAGGCACTTACGTTCGGCGGCGCGCCCTTGACCACCGTACCTCCGGGCGAGGTGGTTCTTTCAGACCCGTTCGATTACGACCTGCCGCCGATGACAAATCTAGCCGTTAGCATCTTCTTCGGCAACATTTCCGCCAATACTATTACAGGGCACCCCGGCTCCCGAACGACCTCTTTCATTCAATCCGGCGACCTCGTCACGGCGGCGAGCCTGCCGTCAGCGGCGACCACCGCGCATTGGTATATCATAACAGGCGTGGACGTGTTAGCCGACATTGCCAGCAAGGCTATTGTCACACTGGGTGATTCGATTACAGACGGCCGGGGTTCGACGACGGACGGAAATAATCGTTGGCCGGATGACTTGGCGCTTCGCCTGAGCACCAACCCGCCCACTGCGCGCGTCGCGGTCCTCAACATGGGAATTGGGGGCAATGGAATCTTCGGCGGATTAGGTCCAGCGGCCGCGGCACGGTTTGACCGGGACGTGCCCAACCAAAGCGGAGCGCGCTGGGTGATCCTTTTTGAGGGAGTGAATGATATTGGCGGGGCCACGACGAGCGGCAGCCCGGCACTGGCCACAAACTTGATCGGCGCCTACCAGCAATTCATCAACAAGGCGCATGCCCGCAATATGGCCGCCTATGGAGCGACGATTACGCCATTTGGCGGGAATAGATATTACACCACAGCCCACGAAGCGGCGCGCCAGACGGTCAATACCTGGATTCGTACCAACCATCTTTACGATGGAGTGATTGATTTCGATGCCGTGGTGCGGGATCCGGCAACGCTGACAAATTTGCTCTCGACGTACGACACCGGTGATCATCTGCACCTTAATCCCACTGGCTACAAAGTAATGGCCGAGGCGATTGATCTGAAGTTGTTTACTCCTTGACGAAGCAACGACTGCCAGAAACAATTTCAAACGCGAGCACCGCCAAAATGTTATGACCGCATCGAAATGCATCCTCCGTTGTTTCGCGGCTTTGTTTTCCATTCCGCGCTTGATTCGGTTCAGTTCCATCCTCTTGTTCGCGACCGCCACGGGATATGCCGTCGCGGCAGACTCACCGCGCGAGCGAATATCCATCAATGAGAACTGGCGGTTCACCAAGGGCGACCCGTCTGGCAACACGGCAGGCTTGCTCTATGACCTCAGGCCCCAACGCGGAGGACGCGGAGAGGCCGCAACGCAAGCAGATCCAAGCGCCGCGACAAACGAGCCTGCGCCGCCGTCCGTGATCAAGCAATGGATTCTTCCGACGGGCAATGGTTTCATGAAGGATGCCTCACGCAAGTTCGCCCAGCCGGCCGGCAATCTCGGGGATGGCGTCGCCTACGTGCAGTCTGGTTTTGATGACGGTTCCTGGCGCCAGGTGAATTTGCCGCACGATTGGGCAATTGAGGGACCCTTCACCGCCGCGGGAGGTGGTGGAATGGGCCGCCTGCCAAGCGCGGGTGTGGGTTGGTATCGGAAGAAACTGAACCTTCCAGCATCGGACGCAGGCAAGTCCATTTTCCTTGATGTGGACGGAGCCATGTCCTACTCGACCGTTTGGTTGAATGGCAAGATTGTGGGCGGCTGGCCGTATGGCTACGCGTCGTGGCGGGTGGACCTGACGCCCGAGGTGAAACCGGGCGAAGAGAACCAACTGGTGATCCGGCTGGACAATCCTCCCAATTCGTCACGGTGGTATCCCGGCGCAGGGATTTATCGCAACGTATGGCTTGTCAAGACGGCGCCCGTGCATGTCGGACACTGGGGAACGTATCTGACGACGCCCGAGGTTTCCTCATCCTCAGCCACAGTCAATTTGAACACGACAGTCGAAAACAATTCAAAACAAAGCGCCGAAGTCAGCGTAGCAATGCAGGTGTTTTCCTTGGATTCAAACGGCCACAGGGCCGGGACCGCCGTCGCCGGCATCTCCCCAGTGAAGCTGCGGGTTCCTCCGGGTGGCAGCGCGGTTGCCGAGGGCGCTACCATTGTGGTCCGTCCCAAGCTCTGGGGTCCACCCCCGCGGCAGCGGCCCAACCGCTATGTCGCGGTAACAACCGTGTGGCATGGGAGCACACTTGTGGACCGTTACGAGACGCCATTTGGCATCAGGACGCTGAAGTACGATCCCAATGCGGGGTTCTTTATCAACGGCCAGCACGTCTGGCTCAACGGGGTGTGCGACCACCATGACTTGGGAGCGCTGGGGACGGCGGTAAACTGCCGCGCGTTGCAGCGACAGTTGGAAATGCTGGCGGACATGGGGTGCAACGCCATCCGCACGAGCCACAATCCACCGGCGCCGGAACTCCTTGAGTTGGCCGACAAAATGGGCTTTCTGGTCATGGACGAGACCTTTGACGTTTGGGCCCGTCAGAAAACGCCGTTGGACTATCACTTGATTTTTCAAGACTGGCACGAGCAGGATTTGCGCGCTCAATTGCGCCGGGATAGGAATTGTCCGTCCGTAATCCTGTGGAGCATCGGCAACGAGGTCGGCGAGCAGTTCCGGGGCACTAATGGCGCGGCGTTGGCGAAGGAACTGGGCGACATCGTCCACGAGGAGGATCCCACGCGCCCCACCACCACCGCCATGAATTGGTCGCAGCCAACCAATCCGTTTACCGGGTCGGTTGACACGATCGGTCTGAACTACCAAGGGGCCGGAATCCGGGGCGCCCCCGGCCAGTATCCGGCGTTCCATGAAAAGTTCCCGGACAAATTTATTTTCGGCAGCGAGACGGCTTCCGCGTTGAGCAGCCGCGGCGAATACCTGTTTCCCGTCGCCGGAGGTTTTGGCGCGGCCGTCGGCCGGAACGCCGGAGAAGACGGTTCGAAACATCAGGTCAGTGCCTTTGAACTCTATTTCGCCGCTTTTGGGGCGTCGGCAGACAAAGTGTTTGCCTCCCAGGATCAGCATCCGTATGTCGGCGGAGAATTTGTCTGGACGGGGTGGGATTACCTCGGAGAGCCGACGCCCTTCGACTCCTCCAGGAGTTCTTACTCAGGAATCATTGACTTGGCCGGTTTCAAAAAGGATCGCTTCTATCTGTATCAGGCGCGCTGGCGTCCCGATTTTCCGATGGCCCACATTCTCCCACACTGGACGTGGCCGGAACGCATGGGGCAGGTTACGCCGGTTCACGTTTTCACTTCCGGCGATGAAGCCGAACTGTTCCTCAACGGCAAATCATTGGGTCGCAAAAAGAAGGCGCGTTATGAGTATCGTCTCCGCTGGGACGACGTCGTATATGCGCCGGGCTTGCTCCAGGTAATCGCTTACAAAGATGGCAAGAAGTGGGCGACCGAGGTGATGAAGACCGCCGGAAAACCCGCCGCCCTCAAATTGGAACCGGATCGCAGCCGGATCTTGGCGAACGGACGGGACTTGTCTTTCGTCACCGTGATGGTGACGGACAGCGCCAAGGTGACGGCCCCGCGGGCAGACCATCGCATCCATTTTGATATCGAAGGGCCCGGCGAAATCGTGGCCACGGACAACGGAGACCCAACGAGCTTCGAACTGTTCCGATCACACGACCGCAATGCCTTCAACGGGTTTTGTCTGGTCATCGTTCGCGGAAAAGCCGGGCAACCAGGAAGGATTAAGCTGACCGCGAAAGCGGACGGATTGAAGATGGGAACGGCAACGATCAAAACTGTCTGGAATTGACGTTCCGGTGGTTTCAGGCAACATGCCGGAAACGGTGGCACCATTTTATGCTGCGGCACTTCATTTCTGGCGGCAATTGGCGGCGAGGATGCTTCCTTCCCGTACGAGGCCGGCTGCGGGCGGCGTCCGCGTTCCTTTTCGCTTGGGTACTCCTTGGCATCACGATTTGTGAAGCGCAGCCAGGCTTGCCGACCGGCGCCAAGCAAACCGCCCGGCGGAAACCATCACCTAGCGTGACTAACGTGGTCCAATTTCGAGCTCTGTCCGGTCAGGATTACCTTGGCGGATGCGCGTTTCGGTTGGCCGGTGTAATCACCCTCGTGGACACGAATCGAAACTTGGTGGTTTTACAGGACGCAACTGGAGCAGTGGCACTTTTTAAGATGCAGGACAGCCAGCTTCGTGTTGGTCAGCTTGCGGCAATCGAGGGGACTGACTGCCATCCGTATGTTGCGAGCTTTCCTGACTTTCCTCATCATCCGTCGGGTCGGGACCTGCGGACCACATTTGAAGCGCCGAGCAATTGGGGCGACTATTACTTGACGCGGATGCGGGGCTACTTGCATCCGCCCGCCACGGGGGAATATACCTTCTGGATTGCCAGTGACAATTCGTCAGAGCTATGGCTCAGTGTGGATGAAGATCCTTCGAATGTCAAAATGGCCGCCTTTATTCCGCACTATGGTTGGGTCAGCCCGCATGAGTGGTCGCATTTTCCTTCGCAACGTTCCGACCCGATTCTGCTCGAGGGTGGCCATTCGTACTACATCGAGGCATATCAGGAGCAAACAACATTCGACAGTCATCTTTCCGTTGCCTGGCAAGGACCAGGGTTGAAGCAATCCGTCATTCCCGAAGGCTATCTCACGCCTTGGATCGAAAGTGACGACCGAGGAGCTGCCGTTTGGACCAACGGGGTACTTCGGGAATATTGGACCAATTACTCCGCCGGCACTTTGGCGATTATAACCGGAGCAAGACCTTTTGAATCCGCTTTGAGCGTGAAAAACGCACAGGTGAGCATTCTAGGTCCAGGCGAGACGCCGAAAGCCGTGGCTATCATGCTGAACCAGCCATTGCTTCCGGAGGACAACTATCGTTGGGCGGAGGTCGAAGGCCGCGTGAATTTTGCCGGGATGGACGGCAGCACGACTTTCTTGGAATTATCCGACGGACAGGCGCGGATGCAAATTCGCGCGTCGCATTTAAGCCCGTTGTCACGGAATGCAATCCACAACGCTACGATTCGAGTAAATGGCGTTTGCGAAGGCCTGTACGATCAGAAGGGGATTTTCGCGGCCGGCTTGATCTGGGCGTCCGCCGAGGATAGCATTTCGCTGCTGGAACCCGAAAAACCGAGCCTGCGCCCAATAACTCTCGATGATTCTTCCGCGCTTATGCTCGCCAACACCAACGCGGCCATGAGCGGTTTCTACTCAACGCGGGGAGTCGTCACTTTCAATGATCGTGTGTTTGACAGAGATCTCTTGTTTGTGCAGGAGAATAACGCGCCTGTTCGAGTTTCGCTGGAGGGACGGAATTTTACGAATGAGTTGAAAGCGGGGCAATGGGTCGGTCTTGGCGGCACTTTACGGCCAGGCAAAGGCATACCGGTCATCAGTCCATTGACGCTCACACAACTGGGCTGGCATTCGATGCCCATTCCTGCCACACAGCCTGCTCAACTTTCTGGAGCTGAAAACAGTGAAGGCCTCTGGACAGAAATCGAAGGGGTGGTGCATTCGGTGAATACCAATAACATGATTGTATTAATGGGAAAGACTGGTCCCGCAGGCATTTGGATCGGCGGGACGTCAAGCAACGACTTAAATCGGTATGTGGACGCCAGGCTGTGCGTCCGGGGTGTCCTGTCGCTCAGAATCCTGGAATCGCCGCTGCTGCTGGTTCCCTCGCGGGACTTTTTGGATGTCGAGGAAGAAGCGCCGAGCGCCCCTTTTGGCATTCCATTGGTTTCAATCACAAACCTGGACGGTCTGGATCTGGCTGCGGAATCTGCGCATCGGGTCAAAGTTGCCGGCACTGTGACATATAGCGATGGCCCGTCATTCTTTGTCCAGGACAAATCGGGAGGCCTCCGCGTGCAAGCGACAGATAATGGGAACGCAAAGATCGGCGATGCGGTCGCCGTAGTGGGGTTTCCCGCAGTTAATGGTCCTGGTCGAATTCTCACGGAAGCCCTCGTGCGGACAACCGGGGTTCAGCAGCAACTGGCGCCAGGGAAGCTCAACTTGGGTGAATCAGCATCATTAAGGCAAGGCGGCATGTTGGTCCATACGACCGGCAAGTTGCTTCAGAAGAGGACTGGCGGAACGAGCCAGATACTGGAGCTTCAGGAAAATCAGCGGGTCTTTGAAGCATTACTCGCTTCGGGGCGGGGCGCCTTGCCCTCTCTGGCGCCAGGGAGCCGCGTCGGAATTACCGGCGTGTGCGACTCCGGGACTGCTGCATCAACGGGAGGCGGGAGAATCACCGCGGACCTATCCTCTGCCGGCTTGCTGAGGATTTTGCTTCGGGGACCGTCGGATGTGGAACTGCTGGCAGGTCCGTCTTGGTGGACATGGAAACGAACCGCGGCCCTGATTGGCGCTCTGCTTACTGTAATCATGGGAACACTGCTGTGGGTGCGCTTGCTGCATTGGCGATTGGCGCGCCAGCAGGCGGCCCGACTTGCGTTTTCACGGCAGATTCTTCAGAGCCAGGAAAGTGAACGGCGGCGGATTGCAGCCAATTTGCACGACAGCCTTGGCCAGAATTTACTCGTGATCAAAAATCAAGCCCGGCTCGCCATGCAGCCTGCGGCGAATGAAGCGGCCCTGCGACGGCGATTGGATGAAATCACCAGCGTCGCTTCGCAGTCTATCGAGGAGGTCCGGCAGATTACCCATGGTCTGCGGCCCTACCATTTGGAAAGGCTGGGGCTGAGCCAGGCGATCCGAGCAACCGTCAGTCGCGCGTCAGAAAACAGCGCTATTCTGTTTGCCAGCCATGTGGATGACATTGACTCCGTCTTCACGGCGGAGCTTGAAATCCACGTTTATCGAATCGTCCAGGAAGCCGTGAGCAATGTTCTCAAACATTCCGGAGCGACCGAAGCAGCCGTCGTTGTCAAACGGCAAGAGTCCGCCATTTCGCTTTCGATCCGGGATAACGGACGAGGGTTCGATTCGAGCGCGGTTCATTTCCCCGGTCTTCGCGATGTCGGCCATGGTCTTGGTGGCATCACCGAACGCACCCTTGTTCTGGAAGGGAAATGCGTGATAGACTCCCGGCCCGGCCAAGGCAGCACTGTCACTGTTGAAATTCCGATCCCTTTTGCGCAGCATGCAACGTGAAGTGAAACTACTCATCGTGGATGACCATCCCATCTTCCGACGCGGCTTGCGCGAAGTCATCGGGGAAGATGCGCGATTCCAAATCGTAGGCGAAGCCTCCGACGGGGAAGAGGCGATGCGAATGATCGGCGAGCTGAAACCGCAGATTGCTATAGTTGACATTGACATGCCCCGCCTCAATGGTCTGGAAATGGCGCGGGCGCTGCAAAATAGCCAGCATCCGGTGACAACGATTTTTTTGACGATGTACCGGGAAGAAGACATGTTCAACGCCGCGATGGATCTGGGCGTCAAAGCGTATGTCCTGAAAGAGAACGCGGCGGATGACCTGCTGGCTGCGTTGGAAAAGGTCGCCGAAGGCGGAATCTTTGTCAGTCCGTCCATGTCCGGGCTTCGGCAGCGTCGTTCCGACCGCGTGAAGGAGCTGCTTTTGAGCAAGCCTCAAATTGATGACCTCACGCCGGCCGAACGCCGGATTCTTAAACTCATTGCGGAGGATCGGACGAGCAAGGAAATTGCCGATGTTCTCCAAATCAGCATCAAAACCGTCGAAAACCACCGGCTCAATATCTGCCACAAGCTGAATCTGCATGGCAGCCATAGTTTGCTGAAATTCGCTTTTGACCACAAATCCCAACTGTGAGTTTCTGCCGTCCCGTCCAGAAAAATGAGTGTTTCCACCTATTTTCAAGGGCGATTCAAGATGATAGAGCCTATTGGAGAAGTCGACATGTGAGACGCTTGAACTGGCGAAAGGTCGGACTCAAATTGCCTTTTTCTTCAATCACACCATGAATTCATCGCGTTGTGTATTCCTTTTCGCAGCCGCAATCTGGTTTGCAGTCACTGCGGGAATCGCTCAAGAAACCCCGGCGCCGTTTGACGACCACCAGAACATGATGGATCAGCTCGGGATCAAGGCCCTTCGCCGAGGGCCGAACCCCAACAACCAATCCACCTTCGAAGAGGCCACCGCCAATCCTTACGCCAGCAGCATGCCCGATCCGCTCACCATGAAGAATGGCGCCAAGGTGAGGCGCGCCGACCAGTGGCCCGCCCGTCGCGCCGAGATCGTCGAAGACTTCGAGCGTGAAGTCTATGGCCGCATTCCGACAAACACTCCCAAGGTGACTTGGGAAGTGACCGGCACCAATAACGGCCAAAGCGGCGCCGTCCCCATTATCACCAAGACCTTGGTCGGCCACGTGGACAACAGCGCCGATCCGGAGATTTCCGTCAACATCCGGGCGAGTTTCACGGTCCCTGCCAGCGCGACCGTTCCCGTGCCGTTGATGATAGAGTTCGGCGGGTTCGGAGGCTTTGGAGGTCCGCGCGGCCCGCGCCGTGGCGGCGCCACAAATTCGGTTGCGCAGGGGGCCTCCAACGCGGCCCCTGGCGGCGCGAACACGCTGCGCGGCGGTCTTGATGCATTTGGCGGACGCGGCGGAATCCCCTGGACTCAACAAGCCATCGCACATGGCTGGGGTTATGGCAGCATCAATCCGTCGAGTATCCAGGGCGACAACAATCATTTGACCACTGGCATCATTGGCCTCGTCAATAAAGGCCGGCCTCGAAAGCCGGATGATTGGGGCAGTCTGCGCGCCTGGCAATGGGGTGTGAGCCGGCTGATTGATTACTTCGAGACTGCTCCGGACTCGATGGTGGACCCGAAAAAAGTCGGCATTGAAGGGCTTTCCCGCTATGGCAAGGCGGCGATCGTCACCGAGGCATTCGAACCGCGCATCGCGGTCGGTTTGATTGGTTCGTCCGGCGAAGGTGGCGTGAAACTCCACCGCCACATTTATGGCGAGGCGGTCGAAAACCTCGCCGGCGGCGAATATTACTGGATGGCGGGCAACTTCATAAAGTATGGATCTGCGGACCCGATCAAAACTGCTGCCGACCTCCCGGTTGATGCCCACGAGTTGATCGCACTCTGTGCGCCACGTCCGTGCTTCATCAGTTATGGCGTCGTTGAACATGGCGATGCGAAATGGGTGGATGCGCACGGCAGCTTCATGGCAGGCGTCTTGGCCGGGCCGGTATATCGCTTGCTTGGCAAAAGAGATTTCGGCACGCCTGGCGAGTACCTCACCGACCCCATGCCGCCCGTCAATCAATTGATCGGCGGCGAGTTGGCCTGGCGGCAACATGACGGCGGACACGATGTCACGCCCAATTGGCCTGCATTCTTTGAATGGGTGGCCCAGTACATCACATCACCTGCGGCGCCCTCGCAACCGGCGGCGACGACAGTGCCAGATTCGCACCAGAATTAGCCTGTATCAGACAACACTTGCTTTATGCGAGGTCCCACCGCCGCACAAATCCATCCCTCGGCATTCCGGCAAACATTTCACGTCTCGAAATGAGATAGGTGTTTCCACCTAGGCGAAAAGTGCCAGGAATTGATAGCGCCATTCGCCATGCAATGTCTTTCGATGGGTGTTTCCACCTATTTTCAATAGACACTTACAATGTTAAAACTAGTCAATGCCACAGCGCCCTGTTTTGAATGACGATGTGCTGACCCCCTGTTTGGGGACTCATCCTGAGTTTCAGGCATTGCGTGGACAGGGAAGGTGGAAGCAAAAGGTGCAAATCCAACAGGAGGCGGCGAAAAAAGTCGAGATAAGTGTGGCTTATTTAAGCCAGAACCTTAATAAGCCTTTGCAAGTCTGCGTTTTAGCCGCGTTGGCGGGAGTTTCTGCTTCCTGGTTCTTTAAATTGTTTAAGCACGCGACAGGCTGCTCTCCGATATGCTTCTTCACCCATCTGCGAATGCGCCGTGCTTGCGAGTTGCTCCAAGACACGACCCTCAACGTCAAGGACATTGCCGATTCGCTTGGCTACAAGGACAACTTGTATTTTTCCCGCGTTTTCAAGTCCGTAACAGGCGTTTCGCCTTGTGCTTATCGCACGAGGGCAGCGGAAGGCCAGCCGGCAGAACACTGGATGCGGAGGATCCCGCGCACAAATTCGCCATTCCGCGGCGCGTTTCCGGCTTGGCCGCCAGCGGATGCAGGGACGGAGACAATTTGCCTCCCTCTGGAGAGAGTCCCCGGTCCGAAACCATTATTCAGTATTTCGACAGATCTGGAAGATCGCTTCGATCAAAAAGTGAAAACTGTTAGTGCAAATCAGTATCGTCTCAAACCTTAAAACCACCGGTCAACCTGATGAAAACAACCGCCAGAACCCCTGTGGCAAAGGACCTGAAGAAGCGGGTCTCGGCCGCGATTGCCCGCACACCCGCAGCCACGGCTGGCGGTTTTGTTTCCGCCCCCTCCACCGTGCTGAAACAAGAGGATTCTCCATGCAAATGGTAGTATTGTCCATTCCTTTGCGGGCCTGTATATGGCACAATGAACGTAATCTATTACCTGTTCGTAACGGCTGAGGGCCGTAAATGCAATGTCGTCCCTGCGAGAAACAAAAAGATAAAGGATTGAATTTGTTCGCCACCAAAACTAAAAACAAACCCCACCAGACGCATCAGTATTGTCCCAGATCCTAAATCCACGAAAAGAAAAAAAGTAAATAATACCTCTGAAACCTCACAGCTTATGAAAAAAACTATATTCACAATTCCCAAACTCCTCGTTGTTTTGTGCAGTGCCTTCGCCACGACGGCTGTCCTTGCCCAGACGACATATACCTGGACCGGCGCAGGCGATGGAATAACCCTCTCCCAAGCCGCCAATTGGACCCCCACTGGTGGTCCCCCCAGCGGCACCCCGCAAGACACAGGCCAATGGGACGGCCTCACGACTGGGAATCTAACTTTGCTCCCAGGTGTCATGCCCGCCACCGGTTATGGCACATCTGGAATAAATCTGAACCTCACGGCGAATCAAAAGAATTCGGTGACCATTATCTCCCAGATTGCACTAACCACACAGATCGGCTTTTTCGGACTCAACCTCGACAGTGGCGCTGGAGCTTTGACTTTCGGCGATAGCACGGCCAATCAGCTCCTTCTTACTTGCCGACCGGCGGGGTCCAGCCACAGTTTGGTGAACAATTCCGCCAACCCGGTTACCTTCAATTCCAGCGTGCAATGGCAGGCGGGTGGCGGCACCGCGTTTACCCTGGACTTTAGTGGCTCGGGAAATTGGCTCATCACCAACAACCTTAGAGGGGACAACAACATGAGCGGCCCAGTGACCGTCCAGTTAGATGGACCGGGCACGATGTATTGGAGTGCGGGATACCTTAACAATTTCAACAGCCCCATCGGCAACATCACCATCAACGGTGGCACCATGATCCTTGGGAGTGCCGGCCTCATGCCCATCTCAAGCAGCTATGTCATCCTGAACAATGGAAATTTCCTGCAATACAATGCGGGTGCGCCGGACACCTGGATCGGCACTGTCGCCGGCAGCTCCCCGCTGATCGTGAGCAGCGGCGCGCTCACGCTTTCGGGCGCGAACGTGTATACCGGCACCACTGTGCTTACCAACACCGGCACGGTGATCGTCAACTCTGCCGAGAACCTCGGCTCTTCCGGCCCGCTCGGTGTCGGCGGCACGATTGCTTTCGGCGGTGGCACGCTGCAATTCGGCGTGAACAACACCTACGATTACTCTCCGCGCTTCAGCACGGCGGCCAATCAGGCCTATAATTTCAACACCGCAGGACTACCCGTCACGTTCACGAACGGACTGACCAGCAGCGGCGGTTCGCTCACCGAAACCGGTCCGGGCACGCTCACGCTTGCAGGCGCGAACACTTACGGCGGAACGACCACCGTCACCGGCTCCGGCAAAGTGGTGTTTCAAGGCACAATGACCGGCACCGGCGCCATCACTGTGGCCGACGGCGCGGCTCTCGGTGTCACCACCACCGGCACGCAACTCCAACC